>OBXO01001029.1_pt1 | contig 15619 bp, 11 predicted proteins | sample 1501431 | NCBI WGS metagenome assembly OBXO01 (sample SAMEA2580163, study PRJEB22360) | human gut metagenome | biome: human gut; feature: human-associated habitat; material: faeces | place: Denmark | collected 2008/2010 | reverse complement strand
ATTGGAATGTTAATTGGCGGGGCAGCCGGGTTATTTAATGGATTTATTATATCGGTAGTGGGCATTAATGCCTTTGTAACAACGCTGGCTTCTCTGAGTCTGTTCAGGGGATTGACGCTTATTGTAACCAGGGGACAGAATATCACCAGCCTGGGTGTGGATTTTAATGCCATTGGGCAGGGAAAGTTTCTGGGAATCCAGGCGCCTATCTGGTATGCGGTTATACTTGTGATAATTGGGGACATATTAATGCGGCATTCCAGGTTCTTCAGACAGAATTATTATATCGGAGGAAATGAAAAGGCAGCTAAATTATCCGGTATTAATGTAGTGAAGATCAAAATACTAAACTATATAATTGTAGGTGTGCTTGCGGGATTTGCAGGAGTTGTGGCAACAGCCCGTATGGGGACAGCTTCCGTGCAGCAGGGAACAGGCCTGGAACTGAGGGTTATTACGGCAGTTATCATTGGTGGAGCAAGCCTGCAGGGAGGGGAAGGAAGCGTTCTGGGTGCATTTCTGGGATCACTTCTGATGGCACTTATCACGAATGCGTTAACTCTTCTGGGTGTGGACATATACTGGCAGACCTTTGTAGTAGGTGGGACACTGCTTGTGGCAGTTCTGATTGATCAGTTAGGTAAAAGGAGAAAAGTTTGACGTCGCAGGCGGGATCTGCGAAATACAGGAGGTAAAAGTATGACAAAGAGGGAAAAGCTGGAGAGAGCATTAAATCATCAGGCAGGTCCGGTACCTTTTGATATTGGAGGGACTTCGGTTACCGGGATCCATGTAAGTATGGTGGAAAAATTAAGGGATTACTATGGATTGGAAAAGCGTAAAGTAAAAATGTGTGAGCCATTGCAGTTATTAGGGTACATAGAGGATGATCTGAAAGAGGCGATGGGCATTGATGTTACAAATGTATGGAATCCCAACACTATGTTTGGATTTCAGAATGTGGGAGAGAAGGAATGGAGGACTCCCTGGGGACAGGAGATTCTCGTACCTGAAAACTTTGTTACCACAACCAGCCAAAAAGGAGATATCTATATTTATGCGGAAGGGGACACATCATTTCCTCCGGCAGGGCATCTGCCCTCAGGCGGGTATTTTTTCGATACAATTTCCAGGGGACATGATTTTGATGAAGATAACCCGAGACTGGAAGATAATCTGGAGGAGTTTGGGGAAATTAGTGAACAGGATCTGGAGTATATCAGAATCCGGACACAACAGGCAGGAGAAAGCGGATATGGCGTAATCGGATCCTTTGGAGGAACGGCGATCGGGGATATAGCCATGGTTCCTGGGGGAATGTTAAAAGCGCCGAAAGGTCTAAGAGATATCACAGAGCGGTATATGGCAACCCTCGCCAACCAGGATTATCTGCATCAGATTTTTTCTGCCCAGGTAGATATTGCACTGAAAAACCTGGAAAAAATAAAGGAAGCGGCAGGAGATACGGTACAGGCGGCATTTGTGTGCGGTACAGACTTTGGAACTCAAAATGGACCGTTTTGTTCCAATGAAGTATTCCGGGAATTATATATGCCTTATTATAAAAAAATAAATAACTGGATACATAGCCATACAAAATGGAAAACCTTTAAACATTCCTGTGGGTCCATAATGCCAATGATACCGGATCTCATTGAATCAGGATTTGATATATTGAATCCGGTGCAATGGACAGCAGAAAACATGGATCCGGCTCAGCTGAAAAAGGAATTCGGGAAAGACTTGGTATTTTGGGGCGGCGGTGTAAACACACAAAAGACGTTTCCTTTTGGAAAACCAGCAGAAGTGCGCGAGGAAGTATTGAAAATGTGTGATATTTTTTCAAAGGACGGAGGATTTGTATTTAACACCATCCATAATATTCAGGCGCTGACCCCGGTTGAAAATCTGGCGGCGCTCATAGAAGCAGTAAAAGAGTTTAACTCATAAGCCTTAATCATTATTGTTGAAATAGAAACAATATTTTAGTATAATGTGGTTATGAAAACAATGATGGAGGACAAGTCATGAATAAAGGCGGGCAGGTAATCGGCAAGTTCTGGGACGTATTAAACAAGATGATGTGGCTGGATAAATATAAAATGAAAGACAGTCTCAGGGACTATAAACCCTCAGAAGTACACTGTATAGAATATATTGGAAGCAATGCAGATTCCAATGTGACAAAACTTGCAGAGTCTTTTTATATGACCAGCGGTGCTATCAGTAAATTATCCAAGAAGCTTATCCAAAAAGGTCTTATTGAGAGTTACCAAAAGCCCGATAACAAGAAAGAAATCTATTTCAAGCTGACCACACAGGGGGAAGCAGTTTTCCAGACGCACCAGGAACTGCACAAAGAGTTTCAGGAGCGGGACCTGGCTGTCTTTGAGCAGGTGACGGAAGAAGAGTATAATATAATGCTTCGCTTTGCAGAAAAGTATAGTGCCCATTTAGATGAGGAAATAAAGAAACTGGGTGTGGATATGAAGTCAGAAGGCTATGATAAACTTTGAATATAGAGCCGGTAAAAAGTATCAGGTCAAAATTTGCAGTAATACAAGGCAGTCTAACTCTGAATGGAGCGGGCTGCTTTTTTATGCCCCTTATTTTGTTGACAAGGAAACAATATTGTGATAACATGAAAATGTTTCCGAGGAAACAATAATTCTATACAGCTGTATTATGGCAATCCGGAAGCTTATTTGATAGCTGTTACTTATTGAGTCGGTCAGATTCTTGGGACACACTTAGAATTATGAATTAAAATTGGAGTCAATATAATTATTGAAAAGGAGTGCCAGTTACTATGTATAAAGAAACGATAAATAAACACACGATATTTAACAAAGATTTTCTGCTTGTTGCAATTGGGCAGATTATCTCACTATTTGGAAATCAGATATTGCGCTATGCCCTTCCCCTCTACCTATTAAACCAAACGGGTTCATCCGCTTTGTTTGGGACGATTTTGGCCTGTTCTTTCATTCCCACGCTGTTACTTTTTCCAATTGGCGGTATTCTGGCGGACCGGGTTAATAAAAGAAATATTATGGTGATATTGGACTTTAGTACCGCTGCCTTAATTACCATGTTTTATCTGCTGTCTGGAAAAATGGATATTGTGCCGCTCATGACGGTTACCATGATGATCTTATATGGTATTCAGGGAGCTTATCAGCCGGCGGTTCAGGCAAGTGTGCCATCACTGGTAGATACAGAACATATTATGCAGGGAAATTCCGTAATCGATTTAATCAGTTCCCTGGCAAATATGATTGGTCCGGTCATCGGCGGCATCTTATTTTCCATAGTTGGCTTAATCCCTATTTTGTATGTGAGTATCGGATGCTTTCTCGCATCTGCAATAATGGAAATTTTCATCCATATTCCATTTGAAAAAAAGAAAACCACTGGGAGTATGTTCGCTACCGGATTCAATGACCTGAAAGAAAGCTTTGGGTTTATGTTTAAAGAACAGCCGGTTTTGTGGAAGGTATCACTGGCATTTTCTTCTGTTAATTTGCTATTAACGTCTCTGATCATGGTTGGAATACCCGTTATTATCACGCAGCACCTGGGCTTTGCACCGGATACGGCAAATCGGCTTTATGGATATGCCCAGGGAGCCATCGCCGCAGGCAGCATATTAGGAGGCCTGCTGGCGGGTGTATTTTCTAAGAGGTTAAAATTAAAGGCAAGTCCATTTATCTTAGCGGGATGTGCACTGTCTATTCTCCTGGGAGGATTTGCGCAGCAGGTGCTCAAGGGTTCCATAGCAGTCTACATAGTGCTGGTCATTGGGTGCAGTCTGCTATTGGTAATGACGACCTTATTTTCCATCCAGGTGCTGACCTGCCTGCAGATCTTAACCCCCACTAATTTAACAGGAAAAGTCCTGTCATGTGTTCTGTGCATATGTATGTGTACGAATCCCCTGGGGCAGTTTATGTATGGGATAGTCTTTGAACACACAGGCAGCGGTACCTATGTTCCGTTTTATGCAGCTGGACTGGTCATGCTGGTTATTTGTTTTTTTACCCGTAGGATATTTTATGGGATTGATCAGTTGATGGAGGAACATTGAATATAAATTAATCATAGAATATGCATGGCAAAAGTAGGAAGGAATAAGAAAATTGAAGGAAGAAGCCTTTATAAAAGTAAGCAAGGGCATCAGCTATGCCAGTTCTATTTCCCCGACATTTTCTTCATATATTCTGTAGGGGTCATCCCCGTATATTTTTTGAAAAGCTGGCTAAAATATTGGGGATTATTACCGCATCCTACCTGCTCAGCTATGGTATAAATATTTTCAGTATCGCAGCCAATGAGCAGTGATTTAGCTTTGGTGATGCGAAGCCTGTTCAAGTAATTGGAAAACTTCTCTCCGGTCTGCAGGGAAAATTGTTTGCTTACATAATCTACACTCATGTACAAATAATTAGTGGACAGCCATTTCAATGACAGGTTGGGGTCTGACAGGTGCTCCTCAATATAGGTGATCAGTTTTTCAATAAAAGGCTTATAGGTTACTCCAGAAGCTTCTGGGAAGAAAGTATCAAAGCGGTCAAAGAACAGGGAAGTTATTTCTGGTACAGTTTCTGTCTCATTCATCTGCCTTAGAAATTCAGTGACAGATACAGAATCTAATCCAGACAGATGCTGTCCCTGCCGTACTAGAATGTTGGTAAGAAGATACACCAAAAAATCCAGTTCCTGAATGGAAGCAAAAACATCTTCCAGAGAATTTCTCAGGGTATGATTGTCCAGTCCTTCTTCCCAGTATCTGTGGCATAAGTCTAAAGCAAGAGTCAGACAGGAATTGTAATTATATATGGGAATTTGTCTGATTCCGTCCAAATAGTAAATCTTATCATATCTACGCAGCTTCTGAATCAGGATCAGATAAAGAGATTCTAAATCAGGATAAAAAGTCTGTTGGTGGGAAATCTGTATGGATTCGCTGTCAAATATCAGATTTTCCAGTAATCCGGTCAGATTCACAGGATTTTGTCCCTGCTCTTTTATTAGTAATAGAAGAGTATTCTTTACATAAAACATGTGGTAAAGTATTGCGTTTCCTGCCTGTTTCAAGTACTTATCTATACGAGAAGTACATTCTGAGAGATTTTCTTCCACCAAAAAGTATAGGTAATGCAGAGTATAGGGGACATTTCTAAAATCCAGATAAGTGATATAAGAATCAGAAAGAGCTGTCTGGCTGTCACCAGCAGATATCCCTTCGGTGATCAGGCTTCTGAATAAGCTTTTTTCAAAACTGGCGGGAATATCTTCTGGTGTATTTTTTAGAAGTTCCTTTTTCACATCCTCCACTGCCGCAATAATCTGCTGTTCATTACAGGGCTTCAGGAGAAAGTGTTTGGTGCCGTAGCGCATGGCTTTTTTTGCGTATTCAAATTCGCCGTAACCTGACAGGATAATAAAATGAATCCGTTCATGTGTCTGTGTTAGCTTTTCAATAAGTTCAAGACCGGAAAGACCGGGCATCTTAATATCTGTCATTACAATGTCAGGGTATTCGTCGATTATGGTGTCATAGGCTTCCAGTCCGTTCTTACAAAGTCCTACGATCTTGATATCAAGGCTTTCCCAATCAATCAGCCTGCATATGGTTTCCCGTATAATCCTTTCATTATCTGCAATAATCATTCGTAACATTTCTTAATTCCTCCCTTAATTTTCCGGATAGGGCAGTATGATTCTGGCTACTGCATAGCTATCCTGATTATATAATACCAGTCCAAATTCTCCACCATAGGTGAGTTTCAGTCTCTCGTCAATATTCAGAAGTCCGATTCCAAAACCGTTAGGTTTAACCCGTTCATCCTTTAGCTTATTTAGAAGATTATCTTCAAATTGGGAACCACTGTTTTTTACTTCTATATAAATGAGAGCGTTTCTTCTGAAAATATCAATTTGAATATAACATTCATCCATGATTTTTTCCAGAGCGTAATGTATGGCATTTTCTGCCAATGGCTGGATAATTAGTTTGGGTATCTGTATATTCATCAAACGTTCGTCTGCTTGAACTGCCAGGTTTAGCTGGTCATCAAAGCGAATTTTTTGAATAATCAGGTAGCGGTTGACAAATTCCAGCTCCTGTTTGATAGAAAAGGTTTTTGATTTCTGTGAAAGAGCAGCTCTCAGCAGATAGCCTAAAGCCTCTACCATCTGGGAAATCTCCTGCTCTCCCAGATTTTTAGCACGCCAGTTGATAGATTCCAGTGTATTGTATAGAAAGTGTGGATTAATCTGAGTCTCCAATGCTTTAATCTGGGCATCCTTCATTAAAAGTTCATTTTGGTAGTTTACATGGATGAGCTGGTGAATCTGATCAGCCATATTGTCGAAATTTTGGTGCAGGATGCCAAACTCGTCATTTCGGTTGGAATAATCACAGGAGTTGGCTGTGTCGGGTAGAGTTCCTTCATTTTCTCCAAAGAGACGGATTTTGTGTATTAATCGATCCAGATGAACCATAAGGGCCTGGATCAGGTATCGAGGTAAAATAATAGCTGTAAGTAAACTTCCAGCCAACGCAGTAAAGAAAAGAATACGCGTTGCAATAAGGGAATTAAACACTACATTGTATGGAACCAGACTGTAAAAATCCCATTCAAAAAGAGGTATTTGGTTTTTAACAACAAAGTATTTACCGTGTGACAAACCAAGTATCTCATAAGCATTAGAGTGCTTTTTGCGAAGCTGCTTCACATCTGATGTGGAAAGTCCGCCACTGGTTTCTATAACAGAATCACCTTCCGTAAGAACATAGGAAGTATTTCCATACTGGCTGGAATAATGAGAACTGTTTTCCAACAGGGACTGGGTGTCTATATTGATAATAAGGGTTCCAAGAGTATCCAGACTGACACCTTGAATCCGACGAATTTCCCGTACCAGAAAGACTCCATAACTATTACTGTATTTTGTTACCCAAACAGCCCGTCCCTGATGATTCTGCGCACTTTCAACCAGATCTTTATAGAGAGAATCAGACATTTTGCGGCTGCTTTTAATATAGGTAGACATATATGGTTTCATAAGAAGATTCTCATTGTCCAGCATAATATAAGAAAGATGGTTATAACGAAACTGTTGAAAATAGGATTCCAGAGAATTGTAAATAGCGGAGTTAAGTTCAATCGACACAGAAGCCGGATCATCCGTTACGGTTCCCAGCATTTGCTGCAGTGATGTATCCAGAACAATGGAGGTGGATACGGCATCAATATTTTTCAGTTCATCACTAATTTTGTCAGCTGAATTGGATAGAGAATCTGCAACGGTTTTGTGCAGCAGTTTATTATAAGAACTCATCAAAATGAAAAAAGAGATCAAAACGGAAAGAGTCAAAATTCCTATACTTATTACCACAATTAAAAAAATTTTTTTACGCATTGCCAGGCTCTGAATTTCTTTTGTTATATTTGATATCACAGCATAGTACCCCCAGTTTAAAATTTTAAAAAGCTTATTTTGATTATATAAAATGTGGGTTTAGAAAACAATAGATCTGTTCATTAACACGGTTTTTTGAACAGACTGTACGGTATATTTGATTTCATTTGCAATTACTGGAAGGTATAATTAATTCATCAAAAGGACAGAAAAATAACATGTCAAACGGAGGAAAAGTATTTATGAAGAAAAAAAATATTGCCCTGTTTTTAACGATGACTATTTTGGGGACAACCATTTTGGGAGGCTGCTCAGGGTCTGGTGTAAGTAAAGAGGACACAAAAAAAGAAGACGGAAAAATTAATTTATCTATTGCATGGTGGGGGAATGAGTTACGCCATGAATATACGCAGGAACTGCTTGATGAGTACACAAAAGAGCATCCCAATGTGACATTTACTGCATCGCCCACATCTTGGGACGGATATTGGGAAAAGCTGGCGACGCAGACAGCAGGAGGTAATTGCCCTGATATTGTGCAGATGGACTACGCGTACATTATTACTTATGCACAGAATAAAACTTTGGCAGATATGCAGAAGTTTATAGAGGATGGTACCCTTGATGTAAGTAATGTAGAAGAATCTCTGGTGAACTCAGGAAAAATTGATGGCACTTTGGCGGGAATCCCTTTGTCAACTTCCATGCTTACGTATGGATATAACCCTGATGTATTAGCTGAAGCAGGGCTGGAAGTGCCTGATTCTACCTGGAATTGGGATGAGTTTGCTAATATATGTAAGACTGTAAAAGAAAAAACGGGAAAAGTTGGATTTGGAGATATTTATTTAGACTGCGGCATTCTACACTACTGGATTCGACAACATGGAGAAACATTCTTTAATGAAGATAATTCAGCACTTGGGTTTGATGACGACCAGATTGTCATTGATTACATGGATTATTACAAGGACTTGCTGGATGCCGGTGCTATGGTAAGCCCTGATGAATGGACACAGATTAGTGCAAACCCTGCAGAAGCAAGACTGGTACCCAAAAATGAAGCAGCAATCTGTTACGGTTCCAATACAGTTGCCAATATGGTCAAAGGGGTGAACGATAAAATAGGTCTTGTAACACCGCCTATGGCAGACGATGGAACAAAAGCTCTTTGGCTGAAACCTGGTATGTATTTCTCTGTATCTGCAGCAGCATCTGATGAAAAGCAGAAAGCAGCGGCGGAATTTATCAACTGGTTCCTAAATAGTAAGGAAGCTGGTGAAAAAATAGGTACTGACCGTGGTATTCCGGCTGCTTCAACGGTACGTGAGGCATTAAAGAATGGTGAAATTGGAAGCATTGATGAAAAAGAAAAAGAGATGTTTGATTATTATGATGTAGCTGCAGAGGTATCAGGAGAATGTCCGCCGCCGGATCCAGAGGGTGTTTCTGAAATCAATAAAGTATATGTGGATATCATGAATAAAGTATTCTACGAACAGTTAGATTCCAAAGAAGCAGCAGCACAGTTCAGGGAGCAGATTAATAAAATTCTTGCTAAGAACGTAAAGAAGCAATAATCCCTTAAAAAGCAAAAATGAGGAGAATAGCATGAAGCAGAAAAAAAGAAAAGTGAATGTTCTGGGATATTGTATGATTGCACCATGGCTGATAGGTTTCCTTGTAATGTTCCTGATACCCATGTGCATATCACTGTATTATTCTTTTACAGACTATAATTTATTGAGTGATCCCAACTTTATTGGTATCCAGAACTATGTGAGGATGTTTACGGATGACCCCAATTTTTGGCAGGCCATGAAGGTGACCTTTGTCTATGTATTAATCCTGGTTCCCTGCCGACTGGCATTTGCCCTTTTGGTGGCATTACTTCTTAATACCAAGAGAAAAGGCGGAGGACTTTACAGAACTCTTTACTACATACCTTCTATCATTGGAGGTAGTATTGCGGTTTCAATTGTGTGGAAACAGCTTTTCGGAAATGACGGTGTTGCCATGTCACTTTTGTCCCTTGTGGGAATTGACCAGAAGCTATCCTTTATTGGTAACCCGAATACAGCATTGGGCACGTTGATTTTACTTGGAGTATGGCAGTTTGGTTCGTCTATGCTGATTTTTCTTGCAGCATTAAAGCAAGTACCAGCAAGTATCTATGAATCAGCTAGTCTGGACGGAGCTGGCGGACTGCGCAAGTTTTTCAAGATTACCCTGCCAATGATTAGTCCTACTATTTTCTTTAATCTGATCCTACAGATTATCAATGGTTTCCGGGCATTTACAGAAGGGTATATTGTCACAAACGGCGGTCCTATGGACAGCACACTGTTCTACGTGCTGAATCTGTACCGCAGAGCATTTACTTATTTCGATATGGGATATTCCAGTGCTATGGCATGGGTTCTGGTATTGATCATTGCATGTTTTGCAGGCATTGTCTTCAAATCACAGGGGGCATGGGTCTATTATGAATCGAAAGGAGGAGAATAAAGATGGTAGAGAAACATAAAAAGCGATCCACCTTTTTATATCATTTTGTGGCAATCTTGCTGGGGTTTATCATGATTTATCCACTGCTCTGGCTGGTGGCCAGTTCCTTTAAAGATAATGCAGAAATTTTTGTGAATTCTTTTTCCCTGATTCCAAAGAAATGGGCAATTGTAGAAAACTATACCTCCGGGTGGAACGGCGTGGGTGGAGTTTCATTTGGAAAATTTATTGTTAATACACTGATTGTAACAGTTTTCGGTACGGTGGGATGTGTACTCACCTCCCTGTTGGCAGCCTATGCATTTTCCAGAGTCAAATTTAAAGGATCCAAGTTTTGGTTTGCCTGTGTTATGGTTACCATGATGATTCCCAACCAGGTCATGGTAGTTCCACAATACATAATTTTTAAGAAGCTGGGACTTATTGACACTCTTGCCTCTCTTATTGCACCTTGGTTCTTCGGCGGCGCTTTTTTCATCTTCTTGATGATGCAGTTTTTCCGGGGAATTCCCAGGGAAATGGATGAGGCTGCAGAGATAGACGGATGTAATAAGATACAGACACTGGTTCACATCTTGGTTCCCATGGTATCACCGGCTATCGTGACAGCATCCATTTTCTCTTTTTACTGGATTTGGCAGGATTTCTTTCAGCCACTGATTTTTATGACAGACCCGAATAAATACACGGTATCTCTGGGGCTGAAACTCTTCCTTGACCCGGAATCGGCCAGCAACTACGGCGGTATGTTCGCCATGTCCTTTGTATCATTGATTCCGGTTATTATTTTCTTTATCTGCTTTCAGAAATATCTAGTGGAAGGTATGGCGACCCAGGGGCTGAAGGGGTAGCATATAGTGCTGAGGAATAAAGGAGCTATTGGAGCAGGTTTATAGTTACTATTGACAATATTATTATAATATAAGGAGCAAATAAATTATGATAAAAGCAGCAGTTGTAGGAACTGGGAACATTTCAAAAGAGCATATAAGCGGCCTGTTAGTTTTCCCGGACAGATGCAGGATTGTAGCTTTGGTTGATATCTATCCGGAAAAGGCCCAGGCGGTTAAAGAAAAATACGGATTAAAGGATACTCTGATTTTTGGCAGTCATGAAGAAATGCTGGAATCCGGACTGGAAATTGATTTGGTGCATGTGTGCACACCTCCCTCCGCCCATGCGGTCATAGCCATTAACTGTATGGATGCTGGCAAGAATGTATTGGTGGAAAAGCCAATGGCACCCAGCCTATTAGAATGTGATGCCATGCTGGAGGCAGAGAAGAGAAACGGCGTAACCTTGGGCTGTATTGCCCAGAACCGTTTCAGAAACAGCATATACAAACTGAAAAAGATGGCGGACAGCGGTCTGGCAGGCAAAATCTGTTGTGCCCATGTAAACTCTTTGTGGTGGAGGGGGCACAGCTACTATGACCTGTGGTGGAGAGGAACCTGGGAAAAAGAGGGGGGCGGTCCTACCCTGAATCATGCAGTACACCATATTGATATGATTAATTGGATTCAGGGAGAGCTTCCCAAAGAAGTAACTTCTATACTTGCAAATATAATGCATGACAATTCAGAAGTTGAAGATTTATCTTTTGCAGCTTTTCGCTATACAGACGGTTCTGTAGCTGAAGTGACCAGTTCCGTGATACATCACGGAGAAGAACAGGGGATTGTTCTTCAGTGTGAAAATGCAAAACTGGCAGCGCCCTGGTCAGCAGCAGCAGAAATTTCACAGGAAAACGGCTTTCCGGCAGATGGACATAACAAAGAACTGATAAGTGAACTTAATGCAGCTTATAATGCAATTCCTGATTTACAGTATGAGGGACATATTGGTGAAATAGATAACGTGCTGACAGCCTTGGAGAATAGAGTAAGACCACTGATTACAGGTAGGGACGGCAAGAAAACAGTGGAACTCATTACGGCTATTTATAAAGCCGGATTCCAGAAACAAACAGTGGAACTTCCTATTGTCCCTGATGATGAGTATTACACAGTGGAAGGAATTCAGAAAAACGCCATTCATTTCTATGAGAAAACTGGATGTGTGGAAAATTTTGCCGCTGCAGATATTACGGTAGGAAATTATAAGGAAAAATAGGAGAGTGGAAAGATGGATAAAAGAGATGGGATGAATTACGCGCCAAAGGGAAAACCGAATCCAGTTGTAAAAAAAGGTGAGTTCATGTTTGCAGTGGTAGGCCTGGACCATGGGCATATCTATGGTATGTCCAACGGTTTGATTGAGGCGGGAGCCACTTTAAAGTGGGTTTATGACCCGGATCCCAAAAAGGTGGAAGCTTTTTTGAAAGAATATAAGGAGGAGGACGTGCAGGCAGCCGATAGTGAGGAACAGGTATTAAATGACTCTAAAGTAAAACTCATTGCTTCTGCCTGTATCACTTCCGACAGGGCAGCTCTGGGTGTACGGGCCATGAAAGCAGGCAAAGACTATTTTACAGACAAAGCCCCCCTAACGACTCTGGAACAACTGAAAATCGTAAAAGAGACCATTGCCCAGACGGGTAAGAAATATATGGTCAGCTACAGCGAGCGTCTTCAGGTGGAGAGTGCCGTATATGCCGGAGACTTGATTAAACAGGGAGCTATCGGCAAAGTGATTCAGGTTCTGGGTCTTGGACCCCACCGTCTGAATGCATCCGCCAGACCGGACTGGTTCTTTGAGAAAGAGAAATACGGCGGAATCCTCTGCGACATTGGAAGCCATCAGATTGAACAGTTCCTGTTCTATACAGGGGCCACAGACGCAACTATTGTAAACAGTGAAATTGCCAATTATAATCATCCTCAGTATCCGGGGCTCGACGATTTCGGTGATGCCACACTGGTAGGTGATAATGGAGCTATGGGGTATTTCCGCGTAGACTGGTTTACTCCCGATGGACTCTCCACCTGGGGCGATGGCAGGACCTTTATTCTGGGCACAGAGGGATACATTGAGATGCGCAAATATGTAGACTTAGCAAAGGATGGAACGTGTGATCACGTGTACTGGGTAAATAAAGAAGGTGAGCACTACATCAACGTAAATGGACAGGTAGGATTCCCATATTTCGGACAGCTTATACTGGACTGCATCAACCGTACTGAAAATGCCATGACCCAGGATCATGCGCTGAAAGCTGCGGAGTTGTGTGTCAAAGCACAGATGCTGGCGCGCAGAGTAAAATAGGAGGTGCTTTCTATGCTTAGAATCGGAATAGCAGGTTTAGGCGTTATTTCTGCTGTTCATTTGGATGCTATTGGCAGTATGGAAAATGCTGTGGTAACTGCAGTCTGCGACATTGACCCGAAGAAAAAAGAAATTGTGCCGGATGCGGTATTTTACACAAAGCTGGAAACTATGCTGCAGTGTGAGAAATTGGATGCACTCCATATCTGTCTCCCGCACCATCTTCATGTACCTGCTGCCATGCTGGCAGTTAGCTATGATGTAAGTGTATTTGTGGAAAAACCAGCAGGGCTGAACACAAAGGATGTGGAAAGGCTCATTGAGAACTTAAACCGCAGAAATGTAAAAATTGGTGTCTGCTTGCAGAACCGTTATAATAACACCACAATAAAAATGCTGGAGATTCTGAAACATGGCAATCATGGAAAGCTGAAGGGCTGTAAGGCTATTGTCACCTGGGACAGGACAGAGAATTATTATACCAAAGACCCGTGGAGAGGAAAAATGGATAAGTCCGGAGGAGGCGTAATGTTAAGCCAGGCTATTCACACCATGGATTTATTAGAATTATTCTGCGGTACTCCTGTGTGGGTGAAGGGAATGGCAGGAAATATGCTGCTGGAAGACATTGAGGTGGAAGATACTGCCTGCGCACACATAGCTTTTGAGAACGGTACAAGTGCTGTGTTTTACGGAACAGTAACGCACTGCAGCAATTCCAGTATTGAATTGGAAATCGTTACGGAAAATTCTGTGTTTGTTATAAAAAATAATAAACTGATTTGTCTGGAAAACAATAAAGAGACTGTTTTGGCAGAAGATAGAATCCTGCTCGGCAAAAAGGACTATTACGGGTACAGCCACTACAAAGCCATACGGGAATTTTACTTGGAACTTGAAGGAAAAGGTGGTTCTTATATCAGCCTTTTAGAAGCAATTAGAGTGAATGTGCTGATTGACAGTATTATGGAATCGGCAAATAGTGGAGAAAAGGTGTATCCTAAAGTGTATCCGGCAGCTTATGGGGTAAAAAATCAAGACCTTATGTAGTTAGAATAGAATAAGGTATTCAAAGTTTGGAATCTTTAAAGCAACAATAAGACGATTATCCCGATGATTTATCTGGATAATCGTCTTATTGTTGTTTCGGTACGTTTATGTAATGTGTCGCCCTTTGGAATGGTAAATTTCTTTTCTGGTTTATAAATACCTTTTTCAAGGACATCTGAATCCGATTTTAATTTAGGCACAATTTTTGGGGGAGTTAGAAATATGACCACACAGGATTGAAAAAAGAAGACTTTGCACATTAATTGTGAAAAAAAGGAAAAACAAAGTGATAATTCCGAAATATACAAAGAAACATGTACAACATACCAATTAGTAAAAGACATAGGGGGTAAATGTAGCTAAAATATGCTTAACAAGAGGCTAAAACAATATAAAAGAACACATTATAGGCAAAAGAAAACGGGAAAAATTGAAATTACAGAAAGCCTTACTTATAAATGATAGTTCCTTATTGTGGAATGAATGGCAGAAAGAGAAGGAAGATGGACATTTTGGAACAAAGTATAATGGAGGGGAATGCTTAACGGATGGTTATGATTTGGTGTAATACGAAAAGACATTGAAAAACTGCCATTGTGTGCAAGGCGGATTATACATAAGAAAAACAATAAAAAAGTTTGTATAAAAAACTAGGAGGTTTAGGGATGCATCGAAAGACAGCGCTGATTACAGGTGGAGCAAGAGGGATTGGAAAACAGATTTCTTTGGATTTAGCAGAAGAAGGATACAATATTGTAGTTAATTACCGCAGTGATAAGGAAGCGGCCTGTGAGATATGTGAAAAAGCAAAAGAGAATGGTGTAGATAGTCTGGCTGTCTATGCGGATATGGGAAGTGTCAGAGATATTGAGAAAATGTATCAAATTGCCTTTGAAAAATTTGATGTCATTGATTTAGTTGTGAACAATGCAGGTATCAGCCCTGAAGTGTATTTTCTGGAGGCAACAGAAAAAATATTTGATGATATGACTGCAATTGACTGGAAAGGGCTGTTTTTCAGCAGTCAGATTGCCGCAAAAAAAATGGTGGAAAAGAGTGTGAGAGGAGTAATCATTAACATTTCATCCAATCAGGTGGAAGGGTGCTGGCCAAGAGCGACCATATATGGGCCGACAAAAGCGGCTGTTACGAAGTTTACCCAAAATGCGGCTATGGAGTTGTCATTAAAGGGAATACGTATGCCTGCCGTGGCGCCGGGCTATACGGATGTGGGGTGGGAGTCTGGCGATATCCGGTTGGAAGCGGCAGAACGGCTTCCTTTCAAACGATTTGCAACTACCAGGGAGATTGCCCAGGCAGTCGTCTATTTGGCATCGGATAAAGCGGCATATATTACAGGGACTTCTTTATTGACAGAAGGAGGGGCCAGCCTTCCTGTAGTTGCAGCCAATGACTTTGTGGAGGTAAA
>OBXO01001028.1_pt1 | contig 15632 bp, 15 predicted proteins | sample 1501431 | NCBI WGS metagenome assembly OBXO01 (sample SAMEA2580163, study PRJEB22360) | human gut metagenome | biome: human gut; feature: human-associated habitat; material: faeces | place: Denmark | collected 2008/2010 | reverse complement strand
CTCCGGCTCCGCCCTGCGAAAACAAAACCACAGTATCTCCTTCTCCAGCCAGCGAGGCCACACCCCCGGGACGAAAGACTCATATACACACCCCACCACCCCGTCCACTGGCCGTACCGGCGGCGTCCTCACCTGCTTAACTAAATCACCAATTACTATGGAAAGTCTATTTACAATATGTTAAAATATAGGAAATTTTGCATTAAACGGCCGAAAGGAGGCAAACCATGCAGCTTGTACGTCTCAGAATCAGAAATTACAAAGTGATACGTGATATGGAGATTTGTGATATCGAAAACGCCCTGATTCTGGTGGGAAAGAATAATACGGGTAAAACCTCGGTCCTTGATGCAATCCGGGTTGTATCAGGAGTGGAGGAGCTTACGAAAGCCGATTTTAATGAAGCAAAGCAGAATGTGGAAATCGAGGTGACTCTTGAGATTACGCCGGAGGATCGGAGAATGATGCACCGGGCCGGAATAGTGAGCCGGTATAAACGGTATGAAATCTGGGAAAATGATTTCTACCGGAAGCTTCCGTCCTGTAAGGGAGATTTGCTGGAATTTACCTATACGGCCAATTATGAGGGGACGGTCCGCTATACGGACGGGATAAAGAAAGATAACCCCTGCATCAGGGAAGTGCTTCCAAGACTGCATTATATTAATACGGCAAGGGAGCTTCAGGCCTTTCAGAATGATCTGCTGCTTTTCCATGATAACCGGATTATGAACCAGCTGCGCTCCGGCCGCTGTCTCTTTGATGCGGCTAAAGAGTGCAGACACTGCTTTCAGTGTATCGGTCTGATCAACCAGAAAAAGCCGGAGGAACTGGATTCGGCGGAGACACGAAAGCTTCTGGAATATAAGCTGTATCAGTCAAATATGGGCGATCTTGTGGGACGCATCAATGACAACTTTCATAAAAACGGGGGATATGACGATATCCTCTATGAACTGCGCTGTGATATCGATCAGATGTTTCAGATTGAGGTGAAGACTTATAACAGCGAACGCAAAGAGGTGGATACGGTGGAGCATATGGGAAAAGGTATGCGGAGTATCTACATGCTGTCCCTGCTTGAAACATATATTGAGGGAGAGAACAGAATGCCGAGCATTGTTATTGTGGAGTATCCGGAGTTGTTCCTCCACCCGCAGCTTCAGAAGGTATCCAGCGAGATTTTGTACCGGCTGTCCAAGAAGAATCAGGTTCTGTTCAGCACCCACTCCCCCCAGCTTCTTTTGAACTTCACCAACCGTCAGATCCGGCAGGTAGTACTGGATGATGAGTATTACTCCATTATCAGGAGAAATACGGATATCGGTGAAATCCTCGATGATTTGGGATATGGGGCAGCCGATGCCATGAACGTCGATTTTGTATTCATCGTGGAGGGAAAGCAGGATAAGAGCCGCCTTCCGCTTCTCCTGGAAAAATACTATTCCGAGGTCCATGACAGTGACGGCACCCTTTCCAGGATCGCCCTTATAACTACCAACAGCTGTACGAATATAAAGACGTACGCCAACTTAAAATATATGAACCAGGTCTATTTAAAGGACCAGTTCCTGATGATACGGGACGGTGACGGAAAAGACCCGGAGGAGCTGGCCGGCGGGCTGTGCCGTTACTATGACGAACAGAATCTGAGGGATGTGGACGGACTGCCGCGCGTGACACGTAAGAATGTTTTAATTCTGAAATATTATTCTTTTGAAAATTATTTCCTAAATCCGGGGATTATGACAAAGCTTGGGATTGTGAAATCAGAAGAAGATTTTTATCATATTCTGTGGCAGAAATGGACAGAATATCTCGGACGGCTCCGTTCAGGAAAAAAATTTGTCCAGGCGCTGGGACACGAACCCGATTCGGAGGACGACCTGAAGCAGCATATGGAGCTATTCAAGATCCATATGAGAGGCCACAACCTCTACGATATTTTTTACGGACGCTATAAAAAGAAGGAAAGGCAGATACTGAAGCAGTATATCGAACTGGCCCCCAGGGACGAGTTTTCCGACATACTGGATGGCATTGACAGCTTTCCATATTTTGACAGCCGGAAAAAAATGCCGGAATGAAAGTTGCATTTCCGGAGAAAATCCATATAATAGATTATAGCCAAAGCAGAGGAAGGCAACAGTTACAGGGCAGTATTTGTGATTCGTAACTGGCTACAGCGCATCCGGCCGATGCTTTAGATAGATACGAAGCTTTGTGGAAGTGCCGTCAGGCGCCCCCGAGCTTTGGGCGGTAACGGCACATTGCAAGGTGTTGTTACCGTTTACATACCCCGTGTGGAGGAAGAGGATGAATTACACATATCTTCTGCGCTGTGCAGATGATTCACTTTACTGCGGATGGACAAACCATCTGGAACAGCGGATAAAGATGCATAATTCAGGAAAAGGCGCTAAATATACGAAGAGCAGGCGGCCGGTTGCCCTTGCCTACTTTGAGGCCTGGAATACGAAAGAGGAAGCCATGAAACGGGAGGCGGCAATTAAAAAGATGACAAAAAACAAGAAGGAGGCTCTGGCGGCGGAGCTTCGTATTATTATATCCCCTGCCAAAAAGATGCAGGTCAGGACGGATTATCTGCCCTGGAAAAACATGCCTGTTTTTTTGGACAAGACGCAGGTGCTGAAAGAAAAGCTGCAGTCCTATTCAGAGCAGGAATTGAAAAAGCTTTTTTCGGCAAATGATTCCATTACCCATGAAAATTACCTTCGCTACCGGGACATGGATTTGACCAGGAACCTGACACCCGCCGCACTTTCATATATTGGGATTCAGTATCAATATATGGCTCCCCATCTGTTTTCAGAAGAACAGTGGCGGTACATAGGAAGACATCTGCGGATTCTGAGCGGTTTTTACGGAATCCTGAGAGCGGACGATGCGGTTGTTCCATACCGGCTTGAGATGCAGGCCAGGCTGGCGGCGGGAGGAGCCGGGGATTTATACGGATATTGGAAGGATGCAATATACAGAGAGTTGTACCGTCCTGACGGGGAATCCGGGAGGCGGTGCAAAGTTTTAAATCTTGCTTCAAAAGAATACAGCAAGGCGGTGGAACCGTGGCTGAAACCGGGGGACGAGTTTGTTACTTGTATATTTGGTACGCTTACAGACGGTAAGGTCAAGGCAAAGGCTACGGAAGCGAAAATGGCGAGGGGAGAGATGGTGCGTTTCCTTGCTGAGCAGAATGCCATGGGATTTGAGACGGTTAAACAATTCGACAGGCTGGGATTTTCCTATATGCCGGAGCTGTCTGATGAGAGCCGATATGTATTTATAGTAAATGACAAAAAAATTTAAGTTTCCTATACTAAAAATAAGCGGGGGCTTGTGAATTAGAGTAACAGTCCGTGCTGTCTGAACCGTTACGAATTAAAACAGATGAGGATGTATAATGATAAAACTTTTAATAAAGCGGTTAATAAAAAATTCTGATAATGTGAAAGACCCTGCCGTGAGGCGAATGTACGGCACTCTGTGCAGCTCGGTGGGGATCGGCCTTAATATCTGCCTGTTTGCCGGGAAATATCTGGCCGGTGTTTTGAGCGGTTCCATTGCAATTATGGCTGATGCATTTAACAATCTGTCGGATGCCGGATCTTCCCTCATTACTCTGATAGGTTTCAAGTTCGCGGGGATGAAGCCGGATGCCGAGCATCCGTTTGGACATGGAAGGATTGAATACATATCGGGGCTTGCCGTATCGGCGGCGATTATCCTGATGGGGGTGGAGCTGGCAAAGTCTTCGGTTTCCAAGATTATCTCCCCGTCACCGGTGGATATGAGCATGATATCGATCGCAATACTGGTGGTTTCCGTGTGCGTGAAGCTTTATATGTGCAGTTATAACCGATTCGTGGGAAAACAGATCGATTCAGCCGCCATGAAGGCCACGGCCATAGACAGCCTGAGCGATGCGGTGGCAACCTCGGTTGTGCTTCTGGCGATGCTGGTTCTTAAATTTACCGGATTGAATGTAGACGGATGGTGCGGTGCAATGGTCGCTCTGTTTATCCTCTATGCCGGGTACAGCGCAGCGAAGGATACCTTAAGTCCGCTGCTGGGCCAGCCGCCGGAGGAGGAACTGATAAGCCAGATACGGGACATCACTCTGTCCCACCAGGAGATTGTGGGTATCCATGATCTGGTGGTGCATGATTACGGCCCCGGAAGACTTATGATATCGCTTCACGGGGAGGTGCCCGGGGACGGCAATATATTTGAACTACATGATGTCATAGACCAGGCTGAGAAGGAGCTGAAAGACAAGCTGGGCTGCGACGCGGTCATTCATATGGATCCTATCGCAACCGACGATGAGGAGGTTAACACAACCAGGCGAAGCGTTGCGGAACTCTGCAAAGATATCCATGAGGACTTGAGTATCCATGATTTCAGAATGGTGAAGGGACCGACCCATACAAATCTGATATTCGATGTGGTAATACCGTTTGCCCTGAAGCTGTCGGATAAAGAGGTTACAGATGAAATACGGAAACGGATAAGCCAGAAATGGGATAATTATTATGCGGTGATAGAGGTTGATCACAGTTATGTACTGTAGGAAATGGTTTGTTACTGTTTACAAACAGTAACAATGGTTTCGGAGAGGGCCGCATCATACATGAGAAGGAGAAAGTCGGATGAAAAGGTACAGGAAGTGGACGGCAGTATTAGCTGCCCTGTGTATGATGGGGACGGCGGGATGTGCATCTCAGACTTCGGATGTTCCTTCTGGACAGCCGGGAAGTGAAAGTCTGACGGAACCGGGGAGTCAGGAGACGCAGGAAATTATCCCTGAAAGCAGCCGGGAAGAAGCTCCATCCGGCAGCCGGCCCGGAGGAAAGGAAACGCGGCCGGAGAGTACGGAGGAGACAAGGGAGACATTGCCCGATGACCCCGATACTTTCGTTCAGCAAAAGATTATTGTGGCAACGGATATCCATTATCTGGCGGAGGAGCTGGCGGGAAACAGGTGCCAGAGCTTTATGTCTTCCGTTGAATCCGGGGACGGCCGTGTACTTCAGTACGGCTGGGAGATTCTGGATGCCTTTATCGATGATGTAGTGGAGCAGAAACCGAATCTGGTCATCCTCACCGGAGATTTGACAATGAACGGAGAAAAGCAAAGCCATGAGGAACTGGCGCAAAAGCTGGAGACTCTGAGCGAAAATGGAATAGAGGTGTCGGTAATTCCCGGAAACCACGATATCAACAATCCATATGCGCGGAAGTTTACTTCGGACGGTACTGTAAAGACCGATAGTATAACGGCGGACGAATTTGCCCAAATCTACTCGGATTTTGGGTATGTGGCGGCCGACAGCCGGGATCCCGTATCGCTGAGCTATCTTTACAAGCTGGACGATTATTACTGGCTTTTAATGCTGGATTCCTGCCAGTATGATCCGGTCAACCGCGTTGGGGGCATGATTCGCGGGGAGACCTATGACTGGATGGAAAAACAGCTTGAGTCGGCCTGGGAGGAAGGCGCCCAGGTTATCACGGTATCCCACCACAATCTTTTGGATCAGAGCGGGGTCAGCAGGGAGTTCTATGACGACTGCACCATCGAACACAACGAGGAAATGATCCGTATGCTGTACGATTACGATGTCCGGCTTCATCTGAGCGGTCATCTCCATCTGCAGCATTATAAAGAAGATGAAGATAACGGAATCAGCGAGATTGTTACAGGCTCCCTGGTGATGGCCCCCTGTCATTACGGAGTTTTGAAAATCTGGAACAGCGGAGATATTGAGTACAATGCAAAATCGGTGGATGTAGACGGATGGGCAAAAAGAAATTCATATAAAAACCGCGATTTGGCTGATTTTAAGACCTTCAGTGAGCGGTTTTTAAACCAGGTTACATACAGAAATGCAGTTCTGGACCTCAGAAAGCATACGATGGAACGCAGATTGTTTTTCAGTGATGAAAAAATTGATGAAATGGCCAGATTTTATGCGAAACTCTGCGTATACTACTACGGTGGGAGGATGTTTGAGATTGCCAATTCGGTACAGAACGAAAAAGCGTATGAATACTGGACTTCAATTGATTACGTGAGTGAGCTGAGCGATTTTCTGAGGAATATACTCGAGGATGATGCGAAGGATTTTTCTCACCTGACGATTCACTATTGACGCCCGGGAACCGGCGGACAGGCAATTCAGAAAAGAGGAAGGCATAGTTTATGCAGGACAGGAAAAAATCAGAGCTGACAACGCTCTGCTATATAGAAAAGGATGGCAGCTATCTGATGCTGCACCGTGTGAAAAAGGATAAGGATGTAAACAAGGATAAATGGATCGGCGTGGGCGGCCATTTTGAGAAAAATGAAAGCCCGGAGGAATGCCTGCTTCGGGAAGTGAAGGAAGAGACGGGGCTGACGCTGACCTCCTGGAAGTTCAGGGGGATCCTGACTTTTATTGCTGAGGGCTGGCCGATGGAGTATATCTGCCTTTTCACTGCAGACGGATTTACGGGAGAGCTAAAAGCGTGTGACGAGGGTACGCTTGAATGGGTCAAAAAAGAAGATGTGTTCAAGCTGAACCTCTGGGAGGGAGATAAAATTTTCCACCGGCTCCTGCTTGAGAGAGAAGACTTTTTTTCGCTGAAGCTTCACTACGACGGGAATGAACTGAGGGAATGGGTTCTGGACGGAGGGAACGGAGATTATGAGAATGGGACTCAAATGCCTATATAAAGAAAACGGAGATTCTGTAACAATACTAAGATGCTATGGGGAGTACGGCCGGATTGTACTCCCTGAGTCTATTAACGGAAAAAATGATAAAGGTTGAGCACGCAGCTGCGGGTTGTTTGGGGAACGAGGGTTATGCAGTGCGTGCTCGCGAGGAATATTCCGATATAAAGAAACCGGTTTTGGGGAAAACCGGCTTTGCTAAACTGATTCAAGCCTCAAACCAGGCAGAATGTACGGAAGTCACAAGCTTTCTGATGGATGCGTCTTACCGGGCCTATCCTCCGGAGAGGAAAAGGTTTGAGTTATAAAGCCGAAAAAAATAATTCAATTGTTTTCTTTAGCTTGATTATATAACATGGTTCGTATATAATCAAATTTATATAATAAAATAATAGTTATTAATTTTTTATTATAAAGGATGGGCATCGCAGTCTGCAGTTTTTTGCAGGTTACGTCAACCGGTAAAGTAACAGGAAAAGAACGGTAAAACAGGAGGAATGATGTTTGACGGTAAGGAATATGTATATGCTGTTTATGAAGAAAAGAGTTTTTCAAAAGCGGCGCAGAAGCTGTATATCACACAGCCGGCCCTGAGTACGGCGATTAAGAAGGTGGAGAAAAAGATTGGAAGTCCGATATTTGACCGAAGTACCTCGCCAATCGGGCTGACGCCCAGCGGAGAGGTCTATATTAACGCCATTGAGAAGCTTTTTGCACTGGAACAGAATACCATTAATCAATTAAATAATTTAAACGGGCTTCTGACCGGGAAATTGTCCATCGGCGGAACCATATTTTTTACCTCCTTTATATTGCCTGGAATCCTCGGAGAGTTTTCGAGAAAATATCCCCAGATTAAAATCGAGCTGATTGAAGGAACTACCTCTCAGCTTACGGATAAGCTGATGGGTGAGGAGCTTGATTTGATTATCGACAATTCTGAGCTGGATGATAAGAATTATGAGAAGTATTATTATAACACGGAGCGGATTATCCTGGCTGTTCCGAAAGAGTTCGAAATCAATAAGGAACTGAAGGAGTATCAGCTTACTTCGGCCAACATCAGGAACCGGCTTCACAGAGACGATGATTTCCCGGCTCTGCCTCTGCCTCTTCTCAAGAACACGCCGTTTATTTTCGTAAAAGAGGAAAACAGTATCTATAAACGCGGCGTCAAGATGTGCAGCCGCCAGAATTATACGCCGAATATAACGCTGAAGCCGGATCAGGTGGTATCTGCCTTCAATATGGCCGGAAAGGGAATCGGGGCGACATTTATCCCGGATGCCCTGGTTGAAAGCCTGTCCTATGAGGTTCCGCTGTGTTACTATAAGATGGAAGAATCACTGGCCGTACGTCAGGTTTATTTTTATAAGAAACGGAATAAATACCTGACCAAAACCATGGAGGAGTTTATCCGCGTGGCGGTAGGAGATGAAGGGTTTCAGAAAGTAAGGGAGGCCAGAGAGAAAGAAAATCAGGAGAAGAAAAGTCAGGAGAAGAGATATGGAGCGAAAAACACCGGCAGCCTGTGAGCAGGAAAAGGCGGAGAAACTGGTTTCTGTCTGCCGTGAAGTACTGTTGAATGCCAGAAACGAGCTGTATCTGAACCTGCGTTTTATGGATGCAGCCTTAAGCTCCCTGAATTTCGTACCTGATTTTACCGCAGAGGCGGCAGGGACAGACGGTTATCATTATACTTACCAGCCTCACTTTCTGGCCGGCAGGTTTATGTCCGGCCGTGTCCTTGTGAACCGGCTGTACTTTCACTCGGTCCTGCACTGTGTATTTGTCCATATGGATACAAGAGGCAAGAGGGAAGAAGGACTGTGGAATCTGGCATGTGACATCGCCGTGGAATATCTGATCGATTCCATGGATATGAAATGCCTTCACCGTCCCCAGACCCCTGCCAGAAGAGAATGTTATCTGCGCCTGAAAGAAAAGACCGGGGTAATGAATGCCCAGAGTATTTACCGCTGCCTCCAGGAGGAAAATCTTCCGGAGGGGCGGTATCTTGCGCTTATGGCCGAATTTTATGTGGATAACCATTTTTATTGGAAGGATGAGAATGACAGGCCCCGGATGGCATCGGACCGGAAAAACAAATGGGATGGAATGCGTGAGACGATGGAGACGGAGATGGAGACATTTTCCAAAAAGGCATCGGACGAGGCGGGGGAATTGTCCAGGCAGGTCAGGATAGAAAACAGGGAACAGTATGATTACAGAGAGTTTCTGAGAAAATTTTCCGTTATGCGGGAAACGGTACAGATTGACACGGACGCGTTTGATTATATATATTATGATTACGGACTGCGGACTTACGGGAATATGCCCCTGATCGAGCCTCTTGAGACAAAGGAGGTAAAGAAGATAGAGGAATTTGCCGTGGTGCTCGACACTTCCATGTCCTGTTCGGAGAAACTGGTAAGGCGTTTCCTGGAACAGACGTATACTGTCCTCAGTGAAGCGGAAAGTTTTTTTACAAAGATGAACATACATGTGATACAATGTGATGAAAAGATACAAAGCGATCATATCATCTCTTCGGCGGCGGAGCTGGCGGATTATATGGAACACATGGAGATACTGGGAGGCGGCGGGACAGATTTCAGGCCGGCATTTCAGTATGTGGATTCCCTGATTCAGAAAAAGGCCTTTACCGGTCTTAAGGGACTTATCTATTTTACGGACGGATATGGGATGTTTCCCGTAAAGATGTTGCCGTATGATACCGTATTTGTATTTATGAGAGATGACTACAGTGACGCGGACGTTCCCTCCTGGGCAATGAAGCTGATTCTCGGCCCGGAGGAGCTTGATAATGGCGGCACAGGCGCGGTTTAGCAGAATTGGAAGAGAAGGAGGAGAACAGGATGAGGAGAAATGACAGAGCGGTTGTGGAGCAGGAACGGATTTTAGCAATGATGGAGAAATGCAGCGTATGCAGTCTTGCATTTGCGGGCGGTGCATTCCCTTATGTGATCCCTTTGAATTTTGGTGAAAAGGCAGCAGATGGAAAAACTGTGCTTTATTTCCACGGGGCCGGGGAAGGAATAAAATTTGAGAGACTGAGGGAGGATAACAGAGTCGCGTTTTCCATGTATGCAACAGAAGAGCTTGTCTTGAAAGAACCGGCCTGCGCTTCGACAATGCTGTACGAAAGCGTATGCGGCACAGGAAGAGCCTTTGTAGTAGAGGGTACGGAGGAAAAGACAGAAGCGCTGACAGCTATTATGCGCCATTATGATAAGAATAAGACGGAATTTGAGTTTGGTATAAAAGCTGTGGAAAAAACGACGGTCATCCGGCTGGAAGTGGAAGAGATGACAGGGAAGACAAACCGTTGTTAATCAGGATGAACAGGTGAAACAGAGATGAATATCAAGAGGGCCAAGGAAGAAATTAAAAACTGCATAGAAGCATATCTGTTAAAAGATGGGCATGGGGAATATGTGCTTCCGGCTATCAGGCAGAGGCCGGTTCTTCTGATGGGCCCTCCCGGAATCGGTAAAACCCAAATCATGGAACAGATTGCCAGAGAATGCCAGGTTGGGCTGGTATCCTATACGATTACCCATCATACGAGGCAGAGCGCCATCGGTCTTCCTTATATTGTGGAGAAAGAATACGGAGGACGGCCGTGTTCCGTGACGGAATATACCATGAGCGAGATCGTTGCAGCCATCTATGACAAGATGGAGGAGACGGGGCTTCGGGAAGGGATTCTTTTTATTGATGAAATCAACTGTGTCTCGGAGACGCTGGCGCCGATGATGCTGCAATTTTTACAGAACAAGACTTTTGGCAGCCACCGGATTCCCGGCGGCTGGATTATTGTGACGGCCGGAAATCCGCCGGAGTATAACAAATCCGTCAGGGAATTTGATATTGCAACTCTGGACAGAATTAAAAAAATTGATGTGGAAGCCGATTATGCAGTCTGGAAGGAATATGCGGTCATGACCGATATCCATCCTGCCGTGACGGCATACCTGGAAGCGAGGCCGGAGCATTTTTGTAAAATTGAAACGACTGTGGATGGGAAGCGGTTTGCCACGCCCCGCGGGTGGGAGGATCTCGCCCGTTTTCTGGAAATATATGAAAAACTGGGAAAAACGGTTGACAGGGACGTGATATATCAGTATATTGAACATCCGGGTATCGCAAAGGATTTTGCCAACTATCTGGAGCTTTACGGTAAATATAAGACAGATTATCAGATAGAGAGGATTCTGTCCGGAAAGCCGGACGGGGCGATGATTCGCCGTGTGGCGGCCGCATCCTTTGATGAACGCTTCAGCGTTCTTAGCCTGATTTTAGCCCATCTGAACGGAAAGTTCCGGGAGATTTGGATGAAAGAGCATTATCTGGGACTTCTGAAGGAAGAGCTGGAGAAATTCAGGCAGGTGACAACAGAGGCCCCCCCGGACAGAGAATCCGGACGGCGCAGACTCTGCCAGCCTGTTAAAAGAGCTTGCGGCCGGGATGAACAGCCGTCTGGAAAAAAAGCGGAAAGCCGGATTGACAGGGAAAAAAGAAGAATATCTGATGCGGGATGTGTCGGAAAAACTGGAGGATTACGCTCTGGCAATGGAGAAAGAACCTTTGTCCTCCCTGCAAGATGGTTTTTTGAAGGCCAGGGAGCTTTTCGCGGCAGAGGTAAGTGAATATGAAAGTATGTCTGAGGAAGCCCTGAGGATGCTGGAGCACGGTTTTGATTTTATGGAAGCGGCCTTTTCGGCGGGCCAGGAGATGGTCATTTTTGTGACGGAGCTGAATACAAATTACTACAGTGTGAACTTTTTGAGAGAAAACAGATGTGAGCGTTATTTTGAATACAATAAAAACCTCCTGTTTGAGGACAGGGAAAAACAGTTGTTTAATGCTTTGCAAAGGACGGCAAAGCTTTAAACAGCGCCGGAGTAAACGACGTTTAAACAGCTGATAAGAGGACTTGATATAGAATGAGAAGATGGAGAAACATGCTGCGGTTCCTAGCCCGGCTCAAAGCCGCAGCCTGGCAGATCGTAACACATGCGCAGCCCGGCAATAATAAAAATCACAGTGTGGCGCCGCGCACCCCGGGAGCTTCGCGTAAAAAACGCCCCAAAACATCCGGCGGCACGGCGTGGCCCGTTTCGCCGCGCATGCCGGCTGCTGAAAGTAACCGTAAAATGTCTCTGCTTGGTTATGCGGCAGAGATATTACTGCTTTTTGCGGTGCTTGCACTGGTTGTACGTTTTATTCCCGATTTCAGTAAAAAGGGCGCGGGAGAATCTACATATGAAAGCAGTGAGGAGCAGACGAAAGAAAAAGAAAATCCGAAGGAGAGCAGCGCGGCCCAAGACGCTTCGAAACCTGATGAGGACAGCGGAGGAGACGCTGCTTTGGATGGCGCAAAAATACAGAAAGCAAAACGGCCGTCCCGTCCGGTAACGGAGGAGAGTGAGCCTGCAGAGGAAGAGAAGCCATATGTCCCTCCTACAATGATTGTGGCTTCGGATTTACATTACCAGTCCCCTAAAATGACGGATTTCAGAGAGTCACTGGATACTTATACGGAATGGAACGACGGGACGGTGGTGCCTTATCTCGATGTGATTGCCGACGCTTTTCTGGAAGAGGTCATGATGAAAAAACCGTCGGTCCTGATCCTGAGCGGAGATATCTCCCAGAATGGTGAGAAGGTAAACCACCAGGAGCTGGCAAAGAAGCTGAAACAGGTACAGGATGCCGGAATCCCCGTTCTCGTAATTCCGGGCAACCATGATATCAACCATCCCTGGGCCGCCTCCTACTTTGATAATAAGAAGGAAGAGGCAAAGGGTACGACCCCAAGTAAATTTTATGAAATTTACCATGAATTTGGTTATGATCAGGCTTCTTCCAGGGATGAAGACTCCCTGAGCTACCTGTACAGGCTGGATGAACATTATTGGATTATGATGCTGGACTCCTGCATTTATGAGCCTGTACACGAGACCGGAGGCAGAATAAAAAAAGAGACGCTGGCGTGGATGGAGAGACAGCTTGAGGAAGCCAAAGAGGCCGGGGCCATGGTGATTCCTGTGGCGCATCACAATCTCTTGAAGGAAAGTACGCTTTATCCGGAAGAATGTACTCTGGAAAACAACAGGGAAGTGATCGATTTGCTGGAAGAATACCATTTACCTGTATACATAAGCGGTCATCTTCATCTTCAGAGGATCAAGAAGAATGTCAGGGGCCCATTGGAGGAAGGGGAGTACGGAATCTATGAAATAGTGTCATCATCGCTTGCGATTCCTCCCTGCCAGTATGGAATAATTAACTGGACAAATGACGGCAGTTTCCGTTATCATACAAATGAGGTGGATATATCGGGATGGGCAGAGCGTTATCAGGAAGAAGATCCCAATCTGCTGAATTTTAAAGAGTACAGCAGCCAGTTCCTCCTGGATATTATCAGTAACCAGACATTTAAAGGTCTGGAGTCAATACCGGACGAAAGAAAGCGGGAGATGGCACAGCTTTACGGCGATTTAAACAGCGCGTACTGCTCGGGAAAACCAATCAACGCTGCCAGGATAAAGAGCAGCCGGACTTATTTTTACTGGGAACGTTATCTGGGAACAAGCAAATGGTTTGACCGCTTAAGCGCAATACTGAAGGATACGAAGAAAGACCACAATTCGCTGAGCCTGAAAGCAGGAAAGGACTTTCCTGTATGGCTGCCGGCAGAATCCGGGTTGAATATGAATAAGGAGTGAAGATAGAATGAAATATGAAGGCGTTGTATACAGACCCCCCAGCGAAGCCAGGAGCCTGATCGTTCAGGTGACGATAGGGTGTGCGCATAATACCTGCACATTCTGCAACATGTATAAGGATAAACAATTCAGGGTGCGTAAGATGGAAGAAATCATGGCTGATTTACAGGAGGCCCACGACGCCTATGCAGCCTACGTCCAGAAGGTATTCCTGGCGGATGGTGATGCCCTGATTATGAAAACAGAGGATCTGTTGACGATTCTGGCGGCGGTTAAAGAACTGTTCCCGAGGGTGACGAGAGTGGCCGCCTACGGGACTGCCCAGGATATACTCAGAAAATCGGAAGAAGAGCTGCGCCTGTTAAAAGAGGCAGGCCTGGGGATTGTCTATGTGGGAGCGGAGACAGGAGATGATGAAATCCTTGAATACATCCACAAGGGAGTCACCGCAGGGGAAGTAATCGCAGCCGGACAGAAATTAAAACGGTGCGGCATTGCAACCTCGGTAACGCTGATATCCGGGCTTGGCGGAAGGAAAAAGGTTAAAGAGCATGCTCTTTCCTGTGCAAAGCTGATCACGGAGATGAACCCGGAATATGCCTCTTTTCTGACCCTGCGCCTGTATGAGGGAACACCGATGTACGAAGACGTGGTGGAGGGACGTTTCGAGCGGATTACGGCCGATGAAATTATGGATGAGATGAAAATTTTCCTGGAAAATGTGGATTCACCGGGAACGGTATTCCGTACGAACCATGCGTCAAATTATGTCGTTCTGGCGGGAACGCTTAATGAAGATATCCCCGAAATGATGAGGACCCTTGAGGACGCAAAACAGAGCCGTCATTACAGAAGATTCAGAGAGACAGGAGATTTATTATAAATGATTTACCTGATACTGGCAGCTCTCTGCAGCGCCTCGATGGCCGTTGCGCTGCGCCTGAGCGAGGGATACCGTCCCTGACGAATCTGTTCCGGGCGGGAGCGGAGGCTGCGGTACTGGTGCTGCTGAACCTGTGATAAGTCCCTGGCTCAGGAGCTTCTGCCGTGTAAAACAGTCCTTTCATAATAGAATATGTATTGCTGCATTACTCCGGCATAGCCTTTGTATTTCCCGAAATTCTCCTGCACCATTGTTTCATACAGGCGGCTTTTAGGCAGCGCATCGTATTTTTTACGGTAGTAATGGTTTGCCAGTATCTGCTGTATCCAGGTATCGACAGGGAAAGCCTCGATGTGATGAAGTCCGAATAGGCAGATACAGTTGGCTACCTTTGTTCCAATGCCGTAAAAACCTGACAGATATTCCATTGCATCCCGGTAGCCCATGGCGGAAAGCCGGTTCAAATCCAGTGTACCGTTATCGGCATCGAGGCAGATACGGTGGATATAGCGGGCCCGGTAGCCCAGCTTTAATGACTGAAGGTCTTCTAAGGAGGCCTTTTTTAATTGGGCCGGAGTAGGAAAGGTAAAATATACAACGGTTTTCCCGCCGGGAAAAGTACAATGCTTTTCTTCGCCGTACAGACGGCTTAAGTTCTCCACTGCCTCCCGTATTTTTGGTATAGTCCTCTGCTGAGAGATAATGAAAGTAATAATCATTTCCCAGGCATCCTGGTTCAGAATACGGATACCGCTGCCTGCATTGGCAGCATTCTGAAGATAGTGGTCGCGCTTTTTGACAGAAGACAGGAAAGCACCGTAATCGGTATTCAAATCAAAGTAATGGTGCCAGAACGGATAATCCTCATCAGGGCAATGAAAATGAAACTGCTGCCCTTCCTGTGAGATTTCCAGATACCGGCCCCTGCTCACGGCCGAATACAGTCCCGGCTCCAGGCAGTTCATGCGGAAACACTGGCCGGACCCGGCGATTTGCCGCAGATCAAAGTGGTTTATCTCTATTGTAATCATATAAGTAAGTCCTTTTCATGTAAAATTTCACTTTATTATTTTACCATACTTGTGAGGGGGATGAAAGATGGAGATTTAACTGAGGCCCGGAGGACGCGTCCGGAACGGGCCAGGTCCGGTGTGGTGAGGGGGCTGGCTGAGTCTTCCGTCCCCGTGGGAGGTTAGTTGTGGAGGGGGAATCCGGCCGGAATGAATTGCTGCGGGGACCGTTTGCACTCTTTGGAGTG
>OBXO01001021.1_pt1 | contig 15785 bp, 14 predicted proteins | sample 1501431 | NCBI WGS metagenome assembly OBXO01 (sample SAMEA2580163, study PRJEB22360) | human gut metagenome | biome: human gut; feature: human-associated habitat; material: faeces | place: Denmark | collected 2008/2010 | reverse complement strand
AGATAGCTAGTCAAATTTACTTAAAAGATTGGCGCTTGATTATTCATTGAATACCCATCACTTCTCACATCACTCATTTCTAAGCTAGTATCCTTTATTTCAATCTTGCTCAGTTTTTTAACTGCCCCATAAGACTCTTTTAGTGAAAGGCTGTCCCCTCGTCCAGAAATGACCCATAGAACTTTATAGCCTCTAGGAATAACCTGTAATTTTTCTTCACCTTTACCATCTGTGAAATAGATGAGTAAATTAATGTTTTTCTTATTAGCGTAATCAAAAACTGGCGTAAATCTGGTCCCCCCACTTGCACACCTTCTCTCTTGAACATCACGTACAGATTTTACTTTATAGGCACATCTAATTTGGTCATCACATTCTATAAGCGTAATCTCATGATTATAATTCTTGACAATATGAAGTACTTCCTTTATAGCTTGGTTAAACTCTTCCTGGCTCATACTTCCACTTATATCAACTGCAACAGCTATTTCTGCCTTGTGGTTTCTAAGCTGCCCTCTTAAATCTAGCCTTTCTGGTTGCCTTCTATTACGTCTTGTTATGGTCTTCTTTTTATTACTTTCAACGGTTCCCATTAATCTACTAAGATATAAATTCCAAGGCAATTCCCCCTTACTACTTTTAAGAGATGCAATCATACCTTCTAAATGAGCGGGTATACTCCCTTTCTGTGCATGAGTTATAAATTTCTGTGTAAACTCTTTAAGGGTTTTCTCATCTATTTCATCAGACTCTTCCCACAGGTCATGTGTGCTTTCTGGATTATAAGAATCGTCTATCTCACCCTCTTCATCTTCTTCTAGCAAATCAAAAGCTATTTGAAGCTTCTCGGCGTAATATTCAAAAGGTTCATAAGGCTCAAGCTGCAGACCATACTTAATGTTAACTTGTTTTAAAGTGGTCGCATAAGGTGGAAGGTAATCTAAATATTTATTAACTACTATGTCCATGGCCATATTAAGCACTCTTGTAGCATATCTACCTTTTAACTCTCGTGCCCTTATTAAATGCATAGATAATATATGATGAATTTCATGTTTAATCGTTGTCTCCATTTGCTTTATATTAAGGGTTAAGAAAATAATAGGATTAAAATATATAACATATTTAGCCCCTTTAAAGTTCACAGCACTAGGACTACTGATGTCAAATCGAATTTCCCTTCCCATTTGAAAGAAGAAATACCCATAGAAATTATCTTTCTCTTCCATAAGACTTAAACTAACCTTATCTATTAGTCTAAAAAAAGCCTCTTTAAAATCTTGTGAGATCTCTACATCTACTAACTCATGTGTACGAATAGCTTTTAACATAGACGTATGACTTATGATTTCTAATGATTTTTCATAAAGTTCTTGTACTTGCTTACTAAAATAAGTTTCCATAAACTATCCCCTTATTGCACCATACGCCTCAAAATAGGATTCTACAAAAGCTTCATTTTCTAGAGCCTTCTTGTATACTTCTGTATAACTGTTTTTAATATCCTTCATAATGCCTACCATTAAATCGATAGGATAAGCTTTTAAGAATGCTACAAATCGAGTAATAGATTCTGCTGACTCTTCTTCATTATTTTTTATATTTAATTCTAAAGTTTTTAGGATATTCATAGCAGCTAAATAAAGTCTTGTATGACTCTCACTTTTAACTTGTTCGATAACAGCATCACTTAATACATCTCCTGCAAAAACATCTTCATAACTCATTAAAGGTTTACAATCTGATTCCACAAAGCTCATAAACTCTTCTGCAATCACCTTACCTACATTCCCTTTGATAACATTTAGGAATACTGTTCTTGGAAATACATCTTTTTGTTCTTTATAAACTTGATAGCTCTTAGATACTCTTTCATAACTTCTTGGCGTTGCTCTTACATCATCTTCATTCGTTCTATTTAAATACTCTGGGAAGGTTGATATAAATTCTATAACTTTTGGATCAATGCCTGCACTTACTGCCCATTTTATCCACTGTACATGGTCACTCTCCATGTTTAACCACACAAATCTATTTTCTTGAGCAGCATCCATATCTACAACTTGATAGTCAAAGTCTGAACCATATTTACTTGATGGATTCATAGCTGCTAAAATTTTTACATTATGGTGTAATCTATAGCCATTGATTTCCCTATTTAAAATTAAATTCATGAGTTCCTGCTGTACAGTATGCTCACAGCGGTTAATCTCATCTATAAATAAAAGTACTTTTTTACCTGATGCTATCTCTTCATCTATTTCTTTAAGTTTGTTATGTACTGCATAAACAGTCATCTTCTTCTCTACCTGATTTCCATTAGAATCAATGGCTCTATAAGATTCTATAGTTGGAAGGCCTCCTATCTCTCCTTCTTTAAGGAGATTACCATCAATAACGACAAGGCTCCATTCATTTTCCTTGGCAATTTTCTTTGCTAGCGCTGTCTTACCTATTCCACTTTCGCCTACTACTAAAGGGACTTCTCCAGTAGCTAATACTAATTCAACACTTCTTAATGTTTCTATAAAATTCATTGTATTTCTCTCCTATAACATCTTAAGTCTTTCATCTACAGCTATTTTTTTTGCCTTTTGACTTCCGTATCGATAAATAAATAAGATCTTATCTATTGGCATAGTCTGACTATTTCTATCTATCACATTACAATTTAAAAAGTCTCTTACATATTTTTCTTCAACATTTTCATCTGCTAAAACTTGTTTTAATACATCTTCTAATTCATCTTGAGTGAGCTTGCTTCCAACATGTTTAATGACTAAAATATTTACTTTTAGAAATTCTAGTATTTTATTTTGATCTAATTCCTTTACAAAATGAATAGCTGCTTCATTATTTTTGATAGCTATACGTTCTACAATAGGACTAGGGGAAGCGATATATTTAAGTGCATCATAACTTTTTCTAACCGCCTCTTCTTGTACACTTTCATAAGGTTCTTTGATATACTTAATAGCATCATAATTTTTTCTAACCGCTAAAAGCTGTAAGGCCTCACTAGGCTCTTTGACATATTGAATAGCCCATCCAGCTTGCTCTATAGCTAATGCCATGACCTTATCCGTTGGATTTTTAATATATTCTAAGATGTTCCATCCACTCTCTATGGCTTTTATCATCATATCCTCAGTTGGGTTACTGACAAATTTAATAGCTCTAGGATTATTATTGATGGCGATTTCTTCCATCTGCCTCGTTGGTTCTTTTATGTATTCTAATACTAATCCATTCTTACTTACGGCTAATAACTTCATCTCATCTGTAGGATTTTTTATCATTTTTATAATAGGAGGATTCATGTTAATTGATTTAATAATTTGTGCCTCGTCCATGATATTCCCTTCTTTCTATTACTTTCATTTCTATATCCATAAAATAAATATAAACCTATTATAATAGAAAAGTTTCTTAATAACAATAAAAGTAATCTATTGAATATAAAGATTATTTTATACAAGCACTATAAAAAATAATAGTGTTAAAGAATGTATTACTTCTACTAGAAAAGTATAAGATAATGCTACTACTAAAAAGTTTAAAACTACAAAATCCTCGAAAGACCTTCTTCTAGGACTCCTTCGAGGATTTTTATCTCTATTTGTCTATTATTTATATCTAGAAATATTCTACTTAAATAAACTTATACTACAAGTAAGTTAATCACGACTTAAATTAAGCTACATTTAATATTTATAACTTTCTTCATAAGGAATTTGAGCGACTACATATATTCCTTATGTAAGGTAAAGCCACGACCACGTACTTCATTTACTTGATTAATAATCATAAAGGCATTAGGGTCTATCTCCATAGCTAAGTCATTTACTTTAGAGAGCTCCCTACTGGATACAACTGTAAGCACTGCATAAGATTCTTTTCTTGTATGCCCACCCTCACTATGTATTAAAGTTGTTCCTCTATCTAACTTTGTACGAATAATTTCACTAATAGCTTCGCTTTTTTCACTGATAATCTTAATCTGCATCTGGTTTTTGCCAATCATTAATACCTTATCAAGTACCATTGTATAAAGGAGTACTAAAAGTATGCCATAAAGTATTTTCTCTTGACTTGCAAAGAGCATCTGTGTAAGTAAAATTAGACAGTCTAGTACAGACATGGTCCCAGAAACGGATAGATTAAGTTTTTTATTTAAAATAAGTGGTGGAATATCCATCCCCCCTGTTGAAGCTCCAGCACGAATAACCATCCCAATACCTGCTCCAATCAGTAAACCTGCAAATATAGTTGCTAACATGGTATCATTTGTCATGCCTGAACCACCAAACACCTTCTCAAAAATGCTTAATATGAATGGATAATAAAAAGTACTTATAATAGTAGTAAGTGCAAAAGACTTGCCTAATACAATCCCCCCTAAAATAAACATTACTACATTGAATACCCCTACAAATGCCGAAACAGGTATTCCTAGCTGATGTTGGAAAACTAAAGCTAACCCTGTCGTTCCCCCAGTTATCAGATTATTAGGTAAAATGAATAATGCTACTGCTAAGGCATAAAGTGTATTCCCTAGCAAAATAATGAGTATCTTTTTTATATTATTCATTGCTTACCTCCTTTCTTCATCTCTTCTATCCTTATTTTCTTGTTCATTATAACATTAAATTCCTATTATTTTCATTCATACTATGTATTTGAATAAAAAACCTCAAACCTAGTTTCCTAAGCTTGAGGCGCAATAATGTCTAGAACATATTCCTTAAATACATTGAAAGTCCCATTTTCAGTATGGGTTCCCTTATGAATCTCTTTTGTAAGGAAATTATATGTGACATTTCCATAATTAAAAATTGCACTATATAGACTAAAAGTATCTTCTTTTATATGGTATACAATTCCTTCAGCCATGGCTTTAGCACAAATCTCAATGAAACTCTCACTTTCATCCAATTGTTTTTTTACTACTCTTTCTAAAATAAACAGTAATAAACGATAATCCCCATTTAAAGGGAACATTTGACCTTGGTTCATGTAAAATAGCTTTCCTGTGTTATGAAAATATTTTATAGTTTTATAACTAATAGCATGATACTCTTCAAAAATCTCCACTTCTGACAGTTCAAGTTGTTTGACTTGACTGCTTATTGTTTCCCAACTTACTGTTGCTGTAGATTTATTATTATGAATCGTTTTTTCAAAACACATATAAGCATCTTCTATCTTTTCAACAGTCATAATAACTTTTTCATTTATAACAATTTGATAATGACTTCCATCATAAATTAATGCAATTTTATTATTCATAGGTGCTCCTTATAGTTAATTAATAATCATTATTATAACATATTTATTAATCAAATAATATCTTTATCTTTGCATCATTCCAATAAATGCTCTTTCTAACTATCCTACTCTGTTTATTTGTTCATCTAGAAATGTAAATTTTTCATCAATATATGTTATTTGAAAATAATTAATTACTTCGTATTGACTTTTATTTTTTATTTATGTATAATTTTTTCGACAGAACAAACATATGTTTAATTATAAACATAAATTTAAATTAAATGGGCAAACCTTGGGAAACCTTGGGACGCAAAGCTATAGGGGTTAAGGTTTTTTTAAACTATACCAGCCAGTTGCCAAAAAGTCATAAACTTTTTGTTATTATTTTTGATAGGATAATTTTACTCTCTTTGAGGAGATTTTTTATCGCAAGATTATAATACTTACTCTAAACTTGCATAAAATTCTTTATAAAAAATATCCTTCTGTACTTTAAAAAGTTAATACAGACTAAGGCATAGCTATGATAATAGCCTACTTCTAATTTAAATCATTTTTTCTGTTTAAAAATTTTAAAAAGATAAAATGAGGTGTTAAAATGAACAAATTTATGAAGTCACTATTAATCACAGGTATTGTTGCATCAAATGCTACAGCAGTATTGGCAACAACACCACAAAATGTCAGAGTATTAGAGCAAAGAGTAGCTACATCAGCTACACTTAAAGCTGAACAGGCATCTGTTAATTACTCAAATTTCATTAAAAATGGTGGTGGAGAACTTTGGGTTAATCTAACACTTGAGGGTGCTCAGTTTAATACAAATGATCCTTATAAAATCAAAGATGCCATTACACAAAATTATGATATTCAAACAACTTTAGCTGTAGGCAATGATGGAAAATCTATTGAAGTTGGTGTTTATAAACCAAATGCAGGTATTGAATATATTAATAATTGGGAAATCACAATTGATTCTTCTGTATTAACATGTGATAACGATGTAACAATTAAAATTCCAGTTCTCAAAGACATCCCTACAGTAAATACTCCAAAAGTTATCACAGATAGAAAAAGTATAACAGTTAAAGAGCTTGAAGAAGGTTTCATTATTAATCTTGAAGGCATAAATGGAGCTTACTTTAATACAGGATGTTTAGGAGGTTTTATTCGCCAAAGTATAATGCGTACTTCTAATATTGCTGTTAACCCATTACCATACTGCGATGGTCTTAATTCTACAAAAGTTAAACTTCATATTAAATCTTTAAATCCTGTACCTTACTATCGTGACACATTAGAATTTAGAATAGAAGGTGAAGCGACAAACTCTTCAGTACCACTCCTTGTAAGCCTTCCTATTATCAGATAATTAATTTTTCATATAACTTTAAGACCCTCAAACTAAGTTCGAGGGTCTTATTAATTTTAAGTAAATTTTTTAATATATTTATCTAAATTTTATTCTGTTTGATTTTAGACAATACTTACCCATTCAAAAAGAGACTAAGCCCCCCAGCTTAGTCTCTTTTTCCTTGATACAGTTTTTTACTCTATCTATATGTATCATACGAATTTTGCCCTATTATATTAATAACATAACATATGTTATTTTTCAATAGGCTATTTTATTTTTAAGATTAATAGTAGACAAAGCTGAGCCTATGCCGTTGTTTTCAAGAAGAAAACTGCATAGCACTCAGCTTTTTGTCTATTATTATCTTAAGTGAAATTGTCTCATTCTCTTATATCGTTAGGCTTTTATGGGTTAAGTACCTCTTTAATGATATCTGCATTGACTTTATGGTAGAAGTCAATTTCTTCACTATCGATAAACAGAATAGTATCATCTTTGCGCAAAAGCAACTCATTCCAATTCTGATGTTTATACGCTTCATCTGCTCCAAAATAACTTCCATCAACCTTTTCTAGTGCCCCATAAGCAATACTTTCATCAGAATGACGTTCATAAAGTTTATCCCATACTATTTGCGCACTCCTCTCATTCTTACAATCATAATACGCTATATTAAAACTCATCCCCTCATAATTTTCCCTATAATCATAATACTTATTAAGAACAAAACTCTCTCCTGAGTCAATGCTTACCCATTCTATTTGAGCATTTTCATACCCTGGGAAGTTCCTAAGGCTTAATACCCCTACCCTTTTTGCTTCTGCTATTTCATCCTCTAGAAGCGGTCTTTCATAAGAGGTTCTAGAAATCGAAGTTATAATAAACATAAAAGTTGCGCAAATAATAGCGACTATACCTATGCCATATAAGAGATGGATATACACCTTCTTTTCCTTTGTCTTAGGTGATACATTATAATAATGCTTTTTATATAAGATAGTGATGATTATAACTGCACCTAGCATGGCTACTAGTGGCACAAATACCTTTAAATTCATTTCGCTATCACACATCCTATTAATCATTCTAAACAATAAGATCACTATAACGCCATAATACACATTTCGCCTATACTTTGCCCCCTTCAAGGTTGGCTCATAATCTTCTTGTCGTAAGCTTTTGATAATAAATCTAATCAGATAAATACTATACAAGCTGTATATGCCACCTATTTCCAACTTCATAAAAGCTGACTGCAAGGACATATTATCTAATAAATCATAATAATTCATTGTCGTTAACTCTCTAACCCCCCACATAAGCCACAAAATACTAAAAAGAACCATCCATCCTTCTCTTGCGATGATGGTGTTCATCACTTGATTTTTCTTAATCTCCCCATATTTATGGATAGGCGTAGGTTCTATATCTTTCTTTGCCTTATAAATATATATATAATTCCCCGCCTTAATCTCTTGCCACTCTGAGGTTTTATACAAGCCTTCATATTCCTTTAGCATATTATCATCCAGCACCTCCACACAATAACGAATGTGGCGTGGCTTACTAGCTCTAAATTTACCAAATCCTAGAGTACCTATCTTTTCTAGTTCATACCCTTTCTGTCCCATTTCTTCGAGATAGATTTCAAGTGCTTTATAATCGATTGTTAAATAGCTTAAAAAGCGATATATATATTTTTCACCCATCTATTTTCCTCCCCATCAAAATCAATCTTACTATTAGGCACCCATTCATATATTTTATTCGTGTCTATTCACAAATTCATTATATCAATTCAAAATTTTCAATACAATTTTAATTAACCCTAGCTACATCTCTTTTAAAGCCATACTAACTTTAGTCCATTGATATGCATCAGACGTATATCCTTTAATACCTTTTATTAAATTTCTCTTTTAAACCATTCCTTTCTGCTAACCTTAGTTTGCTCACCAGTCTTCATATTTTTTATAATCAATTGTCCTTTTTCTACTTCATCTTCACCTATTATAATAACTGTACTTATCTCTTTTGCATCTGCATAACTTAATTGTTTTTTAAGAGGGTCTTTATTCAAATAAATCTCCGACTTAATGCCTTGTCTCTGTAATGCCTGATTTACTTTAATACATTCTTTTAATGTATTACCAATAGGACTAATAAGATAATCTAACGTATCTTCTAAAGTATAGCTTCCCACAAATCCTATTTCCTTAAGTACAAAAAATAACCTTGTGATTCCTATAGATATGCCTACTCCGGGTATTTTCATATCTGTATAAAGTTCAGCCAAATTATCATATCGCCCACCTGAACAAATAGATCCATAATTTTCGTTTCTTTCAATAACTGTCTCAAAAACAGTTCCTGTATAGTAATCAAGACCTCTAATAATCTTTAATTCAACTCTAAGATTTTGCTCATTTACACCAAGTAATCTTACTGTATTCATGACTTCTTCTAATTCGCCTATACCTATCCTCATTTTGAAATAACCCATCTGCTCTTGATCACTATTAAACTGTTCTCCTAGTTTCTGATTAAAAGCTTTCATCTGTTTAATGACATCATCTACCCTCCCTTGAATCTCTAACAGTTCCCCAATATATATGGCCTTGCATGCTCCAACTAATTCCTCTATCCCTCTGATACAATTTTCTTTACCAATCTTATCATATTTATCAATAAGCCCCATAACCTCTTGTTGCTCTGCTATACCTAGCATTTCTAGTAATCCTGATAAAATTTTTCTGTTACTTATCTGAAATCTATAATCTTTTAAACCAATACTTTCAAACGCCTGCGCTGCTAAACTTATAACAAATGCATCATTTGTAATATCTAACTTTCTAGGACTTACAATATCTATATCGAGCTGATAAAATTCACGGTATCTCCCCTTCTGATTACGTTCTCCACGATAAACCTTTCCAAATTGATAGCGCTTAAAAGGAAAATCTAATTCATTCATGTGTTGTACGACATAACGTGCAAAAGGTACCGTTAAGTCAAATCTTAATGCCTGCTTATTTTTTTCTTTATCAATTCTATAAACTTGCTTCTCTGTTTCTCCCGCAGACTTAGCAAGTAATATTTCTTCTTTCTCTATAAGGGGTGTATCCATAGGCATACAACCATTTTGTTCATAAACTTTACTCATTTTACTTACTATATCATTAAAGATAAGCTGTTCCTTTGTTGATAATTCCATAAATCCTGGTAAGATTGATGGTTTAATTTTCTTTGTCATACTAATCTCTCCTTTGAATTGGGGTAATAAAAAATGCACATAGGCTTTATACCTACATGCATTGATTATCCCTTAAAAGAGAGTCTTGAATTATGAATTCAAATCATCACAGTAGATACAAGCCTAACGTCAAATAGACTTGTATCTACCAATCAAATTGGTGATCCAAGCCCTACTTGTGATGATGATGTAATTGAACTATTAGCGTTAATTGTTCTGAACTCATAATTCCCTCCGTATCTTATTTTGGATTATTGTACTCTATTTACATATATTTTTCAATCCCAAAGTTAGAATAATACTACTATTTGTATAAGGCATCGTATCTTTATATAAATGATGCCTATTTACATGAAGTAATTTGTATTTGTTCTTCTAGATCTATAAAGTTAATAACCGGCAACACCTCTATGTCAGGGATTATAAATATTTTAAAATCATATGTATTATATATAACTTCCTCCTGAAGTCTATTCATATCTTCTTCAGTTACTGGATAAAAAATTCTTTTCAACCCCCATCCTACTTCTTCTAGTAGTTCTAATCCCCATATTGCTCCTTTACATATGCCTCTTATGAGTATAGATATTGATAATATAAATATAAGAGATACTATATTAATCGAAAAATAAGTGCCTAATATAAATATACTAACGATATGCCACTTCATATTAAGAAATCTTGTCCTAGTCAAGCAAAATTGTAACACTTGTGTATAGTTTCCTTATGCAGTACAGCGTGCTGCATAAGGTGTAAGACCATCATTGTATGAATGAGGCCTTACGTGATTATATTTCACATAAACAAATTCATAAAGTTTCTGATCCAACTCATCTGTTGATTTGAAACGGTAAAGATTAAAAAACTCATTTTTTAGCGTATTATAAAAACGCTCCATTGGTGCATTATCATAAGGACATCCAGCCTTACTCATGCTTTGTTGGATGTGATTCTTTTTGCAAAAGTCATTGAATTCTTTAGCTGCAAATTGACGGCCTTGATCTGAATGAAGTATTAATCCCTTAGCAGGTTTATGTCTTTTTAACGCAATATTTAAGGTTTCAATAGCAAGTTCTGTGGTTATATGTGCACCATCTAGAGTTGCTACCGCAGAACGGTCATATAAGTCAATGATTGTACAGTTGTATCGCATATTGCCATCTTTCTCTGGCAAATAGGCGAAGTCAGTACACCAAATTTTATTTGGTGCATCTGCAGTAAAATGTCTATTTAAGAGATTAGGAAAAATTTTGTGAGCAGTTCCTTCAACGTAAGATGGCTTTTTCCTCCTTACAATAGAACGCAATCCTAGTTCAAACATATAATGATGAATCGTTATATAGGAACGATGAATAGAATAGTTATCTAAATAATATTTCATCATTCTATACCCTGGTACACCATTTTCACGATGATATATTTCAACTATTTTGCGTTGGATTTTAGCCTTTTCTTCGTAATATTGATGTTTACGGTCTTTTAAATAGTTATAGTATGCGTTAGGATAAATATAAAATTTGCTAAGTAACCAACGGACACCAAACTGATCTTTATATTTCTGGATGAACTGGTACTGAGCTAATCGATTGCTTTTGCAAAGAATGCCGCTGCTTTTTTAGGAATTCATTTTCCTTTTTAGCTTCTTCTAATTCTTTTCTTAATCTAAGAATTTCTGCATAGGAATTATTTTCTTCTTGTATAGTTGGATTTGATTGGCATTCTTTGCGGCGTTGTTGCAACCAGTATGTGAGAGTACCTTGACCAAGATTGTATTCTTCGGTAAGACTTTTCTTACTACGACCTTCTTCCAGATAGAGGCGTAATACTTTTTCTTTTAGTTCAGGTGTGTATTTGTTGTTGCTCATAACGTAACATCTCCTTTGATAATTTGATTTTATCAAACTATACAGGGGTGTTACAACTTTAATATATCAGGTCATTCCCTTTACTGCATTTAAATATATTGCTTCTACAACTATCCCTCTTTCTTCACTTTCTAACTCCTCATATTTCATAATTAATTCCTGTTCTCTTTTTGTTGCACTTCTAAATATTTTGCGTTTCATCTTTTTAATCTTTACTATTCTCCTATCATTCCTTTCAATCTGTACTAGCAATCGTTCTAACCTCTTTTCAATACTAGCTTTTGAAATTATTATCACTCCTTTTATACAAAATAAGATAACCTATATCAAACTTGACATAGGCTATCTCATAATTATTATATATATTTCATAATATTTTAAATACTATTACGTAAATTTCTTTTATCCCTCTAATTCTTGTACAAGTTCTGGTCTAAAGTACGGTTTTTGTCTTCCATCTAATCCTGCCATCTCAATTGCTTCCCTATTATCTATTTTGAATTTTTCATATGCTCCCGTTTCAGCAACTGTTATTTTAAAATGCTTATTATCTATTTTAGTCACCTTCAAACTATCAATCCCCAATGTATTTAGCAAATCCCAAGTAACAACCTCTCTATTTCTAAGTCCTAATACATCTTTAAGTATCCATTCTCCAAGTGCTCCTTGTGGATTAGTTTGGAGACTTTTACCTCCCACTTGCTTTATTCTCCCTCTTAACACTCTTCCATCCGGTAATATTAAGTCAAAATCATTTAATTCTTTATCCTTAATTTCATCTTCTTTCAATGCATCTATCCCAAAAAATTCCGGAAAAATGTAGTGAATCCATTTACTAACCCTTACTTCTATTTCATACTCAGGACGAGGAATATTACTACCTTTGCTTTTTGACTTTGAATGCCTTATATTAATTCCCGAACACGGTGAAACAATTCTGCCCTCTTTCTTGTCTTGATACAAAGGCAAATATACTTCTTGATAAATTTTACTATTGCTACTTCCTTTTACAAAACTACGTACCCCCTCTGCAACTATTCCTTGGGATATAGTATGTTGTTGCAATTCTCCTAACTCCTCATATATATCTTTCTTCTCTTCACCTGGTAATTGTATCATTCGAATAAGCTCAAAAGGGTCTTCAAACTGTTCTATAGGTATTTGTGCAATTATTTCTCCTTGTGACGCATCAAACTCTTCCAGCAACACACTTTTACTCTTATAAAATTTGTAATTATGTAATTTATCCTTAAAACTGTATGTTTTTCCATCACTTTTTATTAATTCTATAGAATCTAGGTCTATTAAATCGTATCGTGTTTCAACTATATTCATTACATCATCATCACGAGTAATAAAATGATATACATCATCACCTGTTCTATATAAACGCTTATCTAACATTATACGTTCATTTCTAAGTTCAGCTACCTTACAAACAACTTCTTCAGGCGTTCCTTTTTCAATAAGTGGAGCAATAACAACTGGGGCTAATTTATTAAATTCTGCTACTTTTTGATATGTATAATCATTTGTATGTATCCATGTTTTAAGTCCTATACCTATTCTATCTTTCCCCCATACTGCTAGTGCATCAAAAGCACTATCTTTTCTTGTTAAATCTTCTACATCAAATACTCTAGCAAAAAGTTGCTCATGATTACGATAATACAAATACGGCTTACGTGCATTGGTTCCTTCTTGGTTATCTTTAAAAAGTCCACTTAGTGCACCAAATATCTTTAAAAACTCTATATACTCACGCTGTTCTTGCCTAGAAAATCTATCCCATATTATATTTGCCATGATAATCACCTCTATCTACATAGTAAGTATATTTTACCATAAATATCATCTTTTTTAGAGTTTAATAGACAAAAAAAGATAAGAGCTTCCTCTTATCTTAAATACTAATTATTTGACTTGTAGTGAATAGAATTTTTTACTCGTATCTTTTGATACCAATTTAAAATATTCCTCATCTGATAATAGCTTAACTTCCATTTTATCTAAATATTCTTCTACCTCTTTCATTTCATCAAAGGACTCTTCAACAAAACTTTCTCCTTCAAATCTATTTTTTATATCTACATAAATAAGTATATTCTTACCATTACATTCTATATCTGTACTTTTACTATCTACCATTTCATCAAGGGCATGTGCAATATTTTCTGCAATACGTTTAATTACAGGTACTACTACACTATTTCCAGCCTGTTTATACAACTGCCCATTCGATATTTCTGGCATCTTAAAGTCTTTTGGAAAACCTTGAGCATTGAATGTTTCTCTCGGTGTTAACTTTCTAATTCCATGGTCAGTTAAAATTAAAGGAACATTATGCCCTCCTGTTCCCATATTAGCTGTTAATGTAGGCACAACACCACTCTTGTTTTCTCTTACATATTGTCTTCGCCATTGATACACTGAATTTTGAGATTTAATCTCTTCTTTCAGCTTATCATAGAAAGGTTGTACACCTTCTTTGTAATAGTATTTGTCTTCCACTTTAGTTCTATAATCAATAATCGTATCTAGCCCATTAGTAAGCTCAATTTCACACGGGAATTCGAAATTATTAAAAGCCCTTTTATCTCGAAATCCAACAATATATATACGTTCTCTGTTTTGAGGAATATTGCCGTAGTCTTTGCCATTCATAACTTTCCATTTAATGCAATAACCATTTAAAGTTAATGCTTCTCTAATAACTTTGAATGTATTGCCATGGTCATGGGTCACCATGTTTTTAACATTCTCAATAAATATAGCTTTAGGCTTATGATGAGCTATTATTCTTAAAAGCTCAAAGAACAAGTCTCCTCTATCATCTTCAAACCCTTTTCTATAGCCCGCTATTGAAAATGCTTGGCAAGGAAATCCTCCAACTATCATATCAGTATTAGGTACATCTGCTACTTCAACCTCATGTATATCTCTTCTATCAAGATGTACTTCTGGAAAATTAATAGCTATTGTCTCCTGTGCATTTTTATCAAATTCATTGATGAAAACCGTACTGAACTTCTTAGTTTGTTCAAATCCTAAGTCAATACCACCAACTCCACCAAAAAAGCTTGCTACTGTGTAGTTAGTAGTACTTACAGTATCATTGTTTGCAACCATAAATTCGGTCTCCTCTCTTGCTTAACTTCAAGTTATATCATTTATTAAGCCTCTTTATTTTCTAGTCATTTATTGTCTTTATTCTTAACACAAAACTCCCTCTCCAGATTGAATTTTCTGAAAGAGGGAGTTTCTCACATGGAGGTGAGGGGAATCGAACCCCTGTCCGAAAGCCCATAAATCGTGGTCTCTACCATCATAGTCACTGTTTTAACATTCCCTCCATGAACCGCCCAGAGACAGGCTGTTCACTTCAGTAGCTTCATAAGTACGGCTAGGGGGCAAAGCTTAGCCCTAGACGTTGCCCGCTAAGTCGGAGCCTCGATCTAGAGTGCGGGTTGTCTAGAGGAGACTAGCTGCATTAAGCAGCTAATGCAAAATTGTCTTCTGCGTTTAATTTTAAATGCCAGCTTTTAACGTAGACTCCGGCGTTCTACGGATGGCTGCCTCAACCTACGTGACCCCCGTCGAAACCAGTGCACCCCCTTATTAGATAAGGGTACATATCTGGGAGTATAACCGTAAGATTGGCTTAGATGTTTTTAATCTTGAACTCACGCTCGTTTGCACGGCGCATGTCTTTCTTAGCAATGTCCTGACGTTTATCATGGAGCTTCTTACCACGTGCAAGACCTATTTCTACTTTGACCAAACTTCCTTTGATATATACTTTAAGTGGCACTATTGTCATACCTTTTGTAGAAATCTCACCGACTAGTTTATTGATTTCTTTTTTGTGAAGGAGGAGTTTGCGTGTACGAAGGGGATCTTTATTAAAGATATTCCCTTTGTCATAAGGATTAATATGCATATTATAAATGAAGGCTTCTCCATCTTTAATACGAATAAAACTTTCCTTAACGGAACCACTGCCTTGGCGGATGGATTTTACTTCTGTTCCAACAAGTAC
>OBXO01001014.1_pt1 | contig 15924 bp, 15 predicted proteins | sample 1501431 | NCBI WGS metagenome assembly OBXO01 (sample SAMEA2580163, study PRJEB22360) | human gut metagenome | biome: human gut; feature: human-associated habitat; material: faeces | place: Denmark | collected 2008/2010 | reverse complement strand
GGCGGCTGCACCACCACGGCCTTTGCTTCCGCTTTCTTCGGCTCAACTGGTTTGTTATCCGCGCACGGCAGATCGTCACCGTACGGGTGCGGGATAGGGTCGATTTTGCCCGGCATATCGATAATGCGGGAATCCACCCCGCTCCAGCCCGGCAGCGCCTCTTTCACCATGATCGCGGTGTTGCGCACGTCGCGGATCTCGCTGACCGCTTCACCCTGCGCCAGGCGATGCGCCACTTCCACCAGCGGACGCTCGCCGTTGCCGAAGATCAGCATGTCGGCTTTCGAATCCACCAGCACCGAACGGCGCACGGTGTCAGACCAGTAGTCGTAGTGCGCGGTGCGGCGCAGGCTCGCCTCGATGCCGCCCAGGATCACCGGCACGTCTTTCCATGCTTCTTTGCATCGCTGGGTGTAGACGAGGGTCGCGCGATCGGGACGTTTACCCGCCACGTTATCTGCCGTATAAGCGTCGTCATGACGCAGCTTACGGTCCGCGGTATAGCGGTTGATCATCGAGTCCATGTTGCCCGCGGTCACGCCAAAGAACAGGTTAGGTTTACCCAGACGCATAAAGTCGTCTTTGCTGTTCCAGTCAGGCTGAGAAATAATCCCCACGCGGAAACCCTGAGCTTCCAGCATACGGCCGCAGATCGCCATGCCAAAGCTCGGGTGATCGACATACGCATCACCCGTCACCAGAATGATATCGCAGCTGTCCCAGCCCAGTTGATCCATCTCTTCCCGGGACATCGGCAGGAACGGCGCCGGTCCAAAGCAGGCTGCCCAGTACTGGGGCCAGGAGAAGAGGTCGCGATCCGGCTGGATCAGGGAAATTGCGCTCATAATGCTTCCGAAGAAAAAATAGACAAAAGGAGCGGGATTATACGCTGGTTTATCGGGGGAAATGAAGGGGTATTTATTGCCCGGTGACGCTACGCTTACCGGGCCTACGGGCCTGTAGGTCGGGTAAGGCGAAGCCGCCACCCGACTCGTTTTACGGTGCCGGATTCACCAGCATCTGCCCTACCGACCCCCTGTCCATCATCTCCAGCGTCTGGCTGTGGAACAGGAACGGGAAGTGCGGCCATGACGGCTGTCCATAGTAGACGAGCAGTTCTACCTGCCCATCCACCCAAACGGTATCTTTCCAGCCCCTGTCTTCCGGGAACGGCATCGCCCCGTTGACGTTGCGGATCAGGAATGACACCCCTTCAATATGGAACGACTGCGGCATCTCCGAGCGGACGGTCCAGCGCTCCCAGGTTCCCTGCTGGGCGGTGATATCAATACGGTTTACGTCCCACAGCGCGCCGTTGATGCCCGGATCGTCGCCAAGGCTGATATCGCGACTGCGTACTGCAGGGCCGGTCACAATTTCCTGCGGCAGCAGGCGCATCGGCAGACTGTCGGTCACCAGCGGCAACAGGCCGGTCGGGCGCAGCGTCAGCACCAGCGTGGAGACCAGAACGCTCGACGGTTCAAAGAAGCCGCGAATGCGGTCAACAATGCTTGCCGCTTCGCCGCAGGTCACGGACACTTCATCCCCGTTGGTCATATCCACGAGGAATTCACGACGTTCGCCCGGCGCAAGCGCCAGCTGTTTCACCGACACCGGCGCAGGTAATAACCCCTGATCGCCTGAAATCACATGCAGGGCGCGGCCGTCGCTCATTTGCAGCAGGTAGCGGCGCGAGTTAGAGGCATTCAACAGACGCAGACGCACCCAGCCACGAGACACTTCGACATACGGGCTTTGCGCGCCGTTAACCAGCAGCGTATCGCCCACAAAGCCACCGCTGCCCGGCTCGCTGTACTCCGGCGTACCGAAGTTATCCAGACGCTTGTCCTGAATAATGATCGGGAAATCATCAACACCGTAGTGATTCGGGATCGGCAGCGTTTTACTGACCTCATCTTCAATCAGCCACATCCCGGCCAGGCCGTTATAGACCTGCTGGGCGGTGCGGTTCGGGGTGTTGGCGTGATACCACAATGTCGCCGCGCTCTGACGAATCGGGAGGACGGGCGCCCAGTCGGCATTCGGCGACATCATGCGCGCCGCGCCGCCCATCAGCGGCCCCGGCACCTGCAACCCACTGACGGTCATTGCGACATTTTCCGTCGTCCGGTTACTGTAGATGAGCTTGACGTCATCCCCATTCCACACGCGAATGGTCGGCCCGAGGTAGCGTCCGTTAATGCCCCATACCTGCGCGCGCGTTCCCTGGGTAAAGGACCAGTGGCTACGCTGAAGCGTGAGGAATAGCGGCTGTCCGCGACGGGATTCAATCAACGGCGGAATAGGCAGCGGCTGTTGCTGCCCGGCGGCGCTGGCTGTCCGCGGCATCGCACCCGCACAAAGGGCGATACCCGAAGCCTGAATAAACTGACGCCGACTGAGTGACATATAAGCTCCATCTGAAACGACTAACAACGCGGGAATTCGTTTTCCCTTGAACGAAACCGGGTTAAATCTTACCGGCGGCTTCTCGCTCTGCAACTTCTTTATCGAGCTGTGCAATGTGCTGAGCCATCAGCTCGCGGCAGTGCGTGGCCAGCTCGCGCACCTGGTCTTTACCGTATTTGGAGGTATCCACCGGCGGTAGCATTTCGACAATGACCAGTCCGTTTTTCAAACGGTTAAGATTAATCTTATTCGATGTATTGGAAACGCACACGGGAATAATTGGAACGCCTGCCGCAATTGCAGCATGAAACGCGCCGGTCTTGAACGGCAGCAGGCCGCGACCGCGGCTGCGCGTCCCTTCCGGGAACATCCAGATTGAGATCCGGCGCTTTTTAAACTGATCCACCACTTCCGCAATGGTGCCATGCGCTTTCGCACGGTTGTTGCGGTCAATCAGCAAGTTACCGGTGAGCCAGTACAGTTGGCCGAAAAGCGGGATCCACAGCAGGCTCTTTTTCCCGACGGTTACGGTCGGCGGAATAACAATATTTGAGGCCGTCACCATATCGTAGTTGTTCTGATGGTTAGCGATATAGATGGCGTTACCGAAATTCTCCGCCCCTTCAGGCAGACGCTTTTCAACCTTCAGGCCGAACAATGGCGCAAGGCGACCAAACATGTGCCCGAACGTCGCGACATGTTTTGGGTTACGCGGGCTGAACAGGCAATAAATCGATCCGAAAATACAGACCAGAATGCAGTAAATAACGGTAAGAATAAGACGAACAATGTATAGCATAGCGACCTCTGAAGCCCTGACAGCTGACAATTATACTTCACCTGTGGCCAGGTAAGGACTTTATTACGAGCGCGTATTGTTAATCGCAACGCACGAATTAACAACGTTTTTACGGGAAATTTTATGGTAATCCCCCTCCGGAAAGAGGGGGGGATGAAACAGGTTACTCTTCGCTGTCGTCCGCTTTGCTGCGCGCCGGCGAGTCGATCTCCACGCGGTCGATGCGCTGCAGGCCACGCATCAGTGAGCCGCGACGTCCGCGCTCGCCAACCACCTTCTGCAACTCTTCCGGACGCAGTTTGATCTTACGTTTGCCGACATGAATGGTCAGCGTGCTCTGCGGCGGCAGCAGGAAGAGATGCGCCAGGCTATCTTCGCCTTTTGCCGCTTCCGCTGACGGGATACTGATGATCTTGTTGCCCTTCCCTTTCGACAGCTCCGGCAGATCGCTGACCGGGAACATCAGCATGCGTCCGGCAGCGGTGATCGCCAGCAGCATATCGCTTTCGTTCTCGATGATCAGCGGCGGCATGACGTGGGCGTTATCCGGCAGACTGATCAGCGCTTTACCGGCGCGGTTACGCGATACCAGATCGTTAAAGGTGCAGATAAAGCCGTAGCCAGCATCAGACGCCATCAGCAGTTTTTGATCGTCGGCTTCCATCAGCATATGGTCAACCGTGGCGCCCGGCGGCAGCGTCAGCTTGCCCGTCAGCGGTTCGCCCTGCCCGCGCGCGGATGGCAGCGTGATCGGATCAATGGCGTAGCTGCGGCCCGTGGAGTCGATAAACGCCACCGGCTGGTTGCTCTTGCCCTTCACCGCCGCCTTGAAGCTGTCACCGGATTTGTAGCTCAGACCCGGCGCGTCGATATCGTGGCCTTTGGCGCTACGCACCCAGCCGCTCTGGGAAAGCACGATGGTCACCGGCTCGGACGGCAGCATGTCGTGCTCGTTCATCGCCTTCGCTTCTTCGCGCTCATGCAGCGGAGAACGACGGTCGTCGCCAAAGGCGTCGGCATCGGCCTGCAACTCTTTCTTCAGCAGGGTGTTCATCTTGCGCTCGGACGCCAGAATCGCCTGAAGCTGATCGCGCTCTTTTTCCAGCTCGTTCTGCTCGCCGCGGATCTTCATCTCTTCCAGCTTAGCGAGATGGCGCAGCTTCAGTTCGAGGATCGCTTCGGCCTGGGTTTCGCTGATGCCAAAGCGCGACATCAGGGCAGGCTTAGGTTCGTCCTCGGTACGAATGATCTCAATCACTTCGTCAATGTTGAGGAACGCCACCAGCAAACCTTCGAGGATATGCAGGCGCTTAAGCACTTTCTCCAGGCGATGGTTCAGACGGCGGCGCACCGTATCGCGGCGGAAGGCCAGCCATTCGGTGAGGATCTCCAGCAGGTTTTTCACCGCCGGACGACCGTCCAGACCAATCATGTTCAGGTTGATGCGGTAGCTTTTTTCCAGATCGGTAGTGGCGAACAGGTGGTTCATCACCTGCTCCATATCCACGCGGTTAGAGCGCGGCACGATCACCAGACGGGTCGGGTTTTCGTGGTCCGATTCGTCGCGCAGGTCGTCCACCATCGGCAGCTTTTTATTGCGCATCTGGGAGGCAATCTGCTCCAGCACCTTCGCGCCGGAGACCTGGTGCGGCAGCGCGGTGATCACCACGGCGCCATCCTCTTTGGTCCATACCGCGCGCATGCGCACGGAGCCGCGGCCGTTCTGGTAGATTTTACGGATTTCCGCACGCGAGGTGATGATCTCGGCTTCGGTCGGATAGTCCGGCCCCTGCACGATATCCAGCAGATCGTCCAGCGAGGTTTTTGGCTGCTCAATCAGGGTGATGGCCGCTTTCGCCACTTCACGCAGGTTGTGCGGCGGAATGTCCGTCGCCATGCCCACGGCGATACCGGTCGTGCCGTTCAGCAGGATGTTCGGCAGACGCGCAGGCAGCATTTTCGGCTCCTGCATCGTACCGTCGAAGTTTGGCACCCAGTCGACCGTACCCTGCCCCAGTTCGCCCAACAGCACTTCGGCATATTTAGACAGACGGGATTCGGTATAACGCATCGCCGCGAAGGATTTCGGATCGTCCGGCGCCCCCCAGTTCCCCTGACCATCCACCAGCGGATAGCGGTAAGAGAACGGCTGGGCCATCAGCACCATCGCTTCATAGCAGGCGCTGTCACCGTGCGGATGGTATTTCCCCAGCACGTCACCGACGGTACGGGCGGATTTCTTGAACTTGGCGGTCGCATTCAGCCCCAGTTCGGACATCGCATAGACGATGCGGCGCTGAACGGGCTTCAGGCCATCCCCGATAAACGGCAACGCCCTGTCCATGATGACGTACATGGAGTAGTTCAGGTAGGCGTTTTCCGTGAATTCATGTAGCGCGAGGCGCTCTGCCATATCGCTCATTACGTGTGATTCCTCAACTCAGAAACCGATGGGTTTCAGGCAATATTGCCGCAGATACTACCTCATCTGGCGAGTTGAGTCACAAAGAAAAAGGGCCGCTCATGCGGCCCTTTCCGGGTTATTTGTTCAGCTTGATAACCTGCTTCACGTCGATTTCAAACTCGTTCCAGTCTTTATCGATTTTACCCTGGAGTTCGACTTTATCCTGTGGCGTCACCGTCACGCCGTTCCAGCGCTTGTGGTCGATCTCCACCACCACCGTGCCGCTTTCATCGCGGAAGGTGTAACGGTCATCGGACAGGCGCTCGGTAATATTACCGCGCAGCTTCACCCAGCTGTCGTCCTTCATATCTTTGACTTTAGCCGCGGTAGTGAGGTTGGCGTTATTATCGACAAAGCCACCCTGCTGGGTTTGCGTCTGGGTCTGTGTCGCAGATGGGCCAGAGAAGCCACCCTGTGCAGCAAAAACAGGGGCAGTGGTCATCATCATGATGGCAGCAATTGCAGCGTATTTTTTCATCTTAATCTCTCCCTTTAATGTCGTTTCACAATCCATTAAACAGGGTAAACCTTAACAACTTCTTAAGGGGAAAATTTATTTATTTTTACTGTACAGCAGGCGCTTGCAGAAGGTTTACTGACGGCATCAAGGAGGAAATATGCGCATTTTACTGGTAGAAGACGACAAGCTCATCGGCGATGGCATCAAAGCGGGCTTAAGCAAAATGGGCTTTAACGTGGATTGGTTTACCGACGGTAAAACCGGGCAGGCGGCCCTGTACACCGCGCCGTACGATGCCGTGGTGCTGGACCTGACGCTGCCGGAAATCGACGGGCTTGAGATCCTGCGCGCCTGGCGCGAAAGCGGTAAGAGCGAACCGGTGCTGATCCTCACCGCGCGGGATGCGCTGAATCAGCGCGTCGAAGGGTTACGCCTGGGGGCGGATGATTACCTGTGTAAGCCGTTCGCGCTGATTGAAGTGGCAGCCCGGTAAACCAATGGGAGCCCGCCTCGAAGCGCTGGTGCGCCGCAGCCACGGGCAGGCGCGCAGCGAGCTGCGTCACGGCAAGGTCACGCTCGATCCGGCAAGTCTCGTCGCCACGCTGGAGGGCGAAACGCTGGTGCTCAAACCCAAAGAGTTCGCCCTGCTGGAACTGCTGATGCGCAACGCGGGCCGCGTGCTGCCGCGCAAGGCCATCGAAGAGAAACTCTACAACTGGGATGATGACGTCTCCAGCAACGCCGTCGAAGTCCACGTTCATCATTTACGCCGCAAGCTCGGCAGCGAATTTATCCGCACCGTGCACGGCATCGGTTATACCCTGGGTGACGCATGAAACTGACCCAACGCCTGAGCCTGAAGCTGCGCCTGACGCTCCTCTTTTTGCTGCTGTCCCTGGCGGCCTGGTTTGCCGCAAGCGTGGTGGCCTGGCACCAGACGACCGACAAGCTCGATAAGCTGTTCGATACCCAGCAGATGCTGTTTGCCAAACGGCTGCTGACGATGGACGTGGACGAACTCCGCGCCCCGGAACGCATGCGCGAGGTGCCGAAAAAAGCCAAACACGGCCATCTTGACGACGATGCGCTGGCCTTCGCAATCTTCACCGCAGACGGCAGCATGGTGCTTAACGACGGTGAGAACGGGCGCGACATACCTTATCACTACCGCCGGGACGGATTTGATGACGGTCGGTTGCAGGATGACAACGACGAATGGCGTTTCCTGTGGCTGACCTCCCCGGACGGGAAATACCGCGTGGTGGTTGGCCAGGAGTGGGAGTACCGACAAGATATGGCGCTGGACGTGGTCAGCTCGCAGCTGACGCCGTGGCTGGTGGCGCTGCCCGTAATGCTTCTGTTGCTGATTGTCCTGCTGAGCCGGGAATTGAAACCGCTGAAAAACCTGGCGCAGACCCTGCGTTCACGCTCGCCGGATGCGACCGATACGCTGCCCACCCACGGCGTGCCGACGGAGGTTCGCCCGCTGCTTGATGCGCTTAACCATCTTTTCGCCCGTACGCAGGAGATGATGGCCCGCGAGCGCCGCTTCACCTCGGATGCCGCTCATGAGTTGCGCAGCCCGCTTGCCGCGCTGAAGGTGCAAACCGACGTGGCGCAGCTTTCCCTTGACGATCCCGGGGCGCAGTCTAAAGCGCTGGGGCAATTGCATGCGGGCATCGACCGCGCCTCCCGGCTGGTGGATCAGCTTCTCACCCTGTCGCGCCTGGATTCACTGGATAATCTTGATGACGTCGAACCCGTGATGATGGCCGATTTGCTGCAATCCGCGGTGCTGGATATCTGGCATCCGGCGCAGCAGGCGGGCATTGATATTCGGCTCAACGTCAACGCGCCCGAGGTGATGCGTCACGGACAGCCGCTATTGCTGAGCCTGCTGGCGCGTAACCTGCTGGACAACGCCGTTCGTTATAGCCCGCGCGGCAGCGTGGTGGACGTGACGCTGAACACCCAAAGCTTTACCGTGCGCGACAACGGCCCGGGCATTTCAACCGATGCGCTGGCGCGTCTCGGCGAGCGCTTTTATCGTCCACCGGGCCAGGACGCCACCGGCAGCGGTCTGGGGTTGTCTATTGTGAAGCGCATCGCGGCGTTACACGGGATGCGCGTCTCGCTGGGCAATGCGCCTGAAGGGGGCTTTGAGGTGACCGTCAGCTGGTAGCCATTATTGCGCTGAGCGCAAAAGACTTTGCACATTTTGCTTATTTTTCCGCTCCGTCCTCGCGCGTAGAATACCTGGCATACTCTCAGCATCGAGGACAAATAATGAGCAACATTCTGATTATCAACGGCGCGAAAGAATTTGCGCACTCTAAAGGCCAGCTCAATGACACCCTGACCGAGGTCGCGGATGGTTTCCTGCGCGACGCCGGACATGATGTTAAGGTCGTGCGCGCGGACAGCGATTACGACGTGAAGGCCGAAGTGCAGAACTTCCTGTGGGCCGACGTGGTTATCTGGCAGATGCCGGGCTGGTGGATGGGCGCACCGTGGACCGTGAAAAAATACATGGACGATGTGTTTACCGAAGGTCACGGTTCGCTGTATGCCAGCGACGGCCGCACCCGCTCAGACGCGTCTAAAAAATACGGTTCCGGCGGCCTGTTGCAGGGCAAGAAATACATGCTCTCCCTGACCTGGAATGCCCCGCTTGAAGCGTTCACCGAGCAAGATCAGTTCTTTGAAGGCGTAGGCGTAGACGGCGCGTATCTGCCATTCCACAAGGCGAATCAGTTCCTGGCTATGGAGCCGCTGCCGACCTTTATCGTCAATGACGTAATTAAAATGCCGGACGTCCCACGCTATATCGCAGAATATCGCAAGCATCTCGCGGAAATTTTTGCTTAACTGGTAGCCTGGAATTAGAAGGAGTTAATTATGCTTACCGTTATTGCTGAAATCCGTACGCGTCCTGGCCAACATCACCGCCAGGCGGTGCTGGATGAGTTCGCAAAGATCATCCCGACCGTACTGAAAGAAGAAGGCTGCCACGGCTACGCGCCAATGGTGGACGCCGCCACCAGCGCAAGCTTCCAGGCGACCGCGCCAGACTCGATTATCATGGTTGAGCAGTGGGAAACCGTCGCGCACCTTGAAGCGCATTTGCAGACCGCGCATATGAAAGCGTGGAGCGACGCGGTGAAAGGGGACGTTCTGGAAACCCATATTCGTATTCTGGAGCAAGGGGTTTAAGTTCTGTGAAATTTACCGGGTGGCACTGCGTTTACCCGGCCTACAACTTCCCTCCCAGGCCCGGTAAGCGTTAACGCCACCGGGCTTTTTTTATCACCTTAACACTCAACTGCTATGCTTATTCTGACTTCATGTTAAACAGGAGGATGGAATGGGTCTTTTTAATTTCGTAAAAGAAGCAGGCGAAAAGCTGTGGGACAATCTGACCGATCATAAGGGTCAGAGCGACAAAATCACCGAGCACCTCAAGAAACTCAACATTCCCGGTTCCGATAAGGTTCAGGTTGACGTCACCGACGGCAAAGCCAGCGTGACGGGCGACGGGCTGACGCAGGAGCAGAAAGAAAAAATCCAGGTCGCCGTCGGCAACATCGCAGGCGTCAGCGAGGTGGAGAACAACATCACCGCGACAGATGCCAAAGATGAAGCTACTTACTATACGGTGAAATCCGGCGATACCCTGAGCGCGATCTCTAAAACCGTGTACGGCGATGCTAACCAGTACAACAAGATTTTTGAGGCTAACCGCCCTATGCTCTCCAGCCCCGATAAAATCTATCCCGGCCAGACGCTGCGTATTCCTAAAGCATAACGTCTAAAACAGTCGGTTCACGTCGCGCAGAGGAACAGAATGAAAATAGCTTGTCTTGGCTGGGGTTCGTTAATCTGGAAAAGCGGCGCGTTACCGGTAGCCGGTGAGTGGCAGACCGACGGGCCTTCTTTGCCCGTCGAGTTCTGTCGGGTCAGCGATGGCGGTGAACTGGCGACCGCCATCTGTATGAATGCCCCTGCCGTGCCGGTGCTTTGGGCATGGCTGGAGGCCACAACGTTGAGCGTGGCCTGCCGCGCTTTGCGTGAGCGCGAAGCCATTCCCGAGGATCGCTGCGATGGTATTGGCTCGCTGCTAATCACCGGACGCGACACGGGTATCCTGACAACATGGGCCAGGGAGAAAGGTATTGAAGCGATCATCTGGACCGGGCTCCCGCCGAGAAGCGCGTCACAGGAAGGCAGGGTTCCTGCCGTGGACGAAGCCATCGCTTATCTCGACGGCCTCAGCGGAGAGACCCGCAGCCATGCGCGGGACTATATTTGCCGCGTGCCTGCCCAGCTTGATACGCCCTACCGGCGCGTCATTAAAGACGTGCTTGGATGGTAATCCCCCGGCCAGTTACCAGTACAGTTTCCAGCTCCGGGTGAAACGCACCAGCGCCTCAACGTAGAAGTAATCTCCCCAGCTTGCGCACTCATCCACGCCTTTGTTGCTCCCGAGGTGGTAAACCGAGTGTTTAAGCAGCCCGTTGCCCTTTTCTTCTCTCCCCATCAGATAGTGTTTCGTCAGTGACGACATAATGCCTTTAGCCCATTCCATATAGCGCTCGCGATCCGGATCCGTGACCGGCAGGTGTTTCAGCAACTCCAGCAGCCCACATACCGCAATCGCCGCCGAGGAAGAATCACGCAGCGCGTCGGTGCCCACCAGCGCCAGATCCCAGTGGCAGACGTAGTCGTCGGGCAGGCGATTGAGGAAGTAGTTCGCCAGCCGTTTTGACAGGGCGATCATCGTCTCGTCGCCGGTATAGATATAGCTCAGCAGGAAGCCGTAAATTCCCCACGCCTGCCCGCGTGACCAGCAGGAGTCGTCGGCGTAGCCCTGCTGGGTGTTGCCGTAGCGCGGTGCGCCGGTTGTCACATCCATATAGTAGGTGTGGAATGTGGAGGCATCGTCACGAATGAGGTACGTCGCCGCCTGCATGACGTGCGCTTTTGCGGCGTCGGCAAAGCGCGGATCGCCCGTCTGCTCCGTTGCCCAGTAGAGCAGCGGCAGGTTCATGTTGCAGTCGATGATCATCCGCCCGGCCTGGTCCGGATCGGAGAGATCGCCCCACGCCTGGATGATCTTCGCTTTCTCGTGGAAGCGTTCCAGCAGAGCTTCCGCCGCCAGCAGCGAGAAGCCGCGCGCCTCGCGGTTTCCGGTCAGCCGCCACGCGGCTACGCAGGAGAGCGTGTAGAGGAAGCCTAAATCGTGGGTGTTGGTGTCGTTGCGCCCGGCGATGCGCAGGCCAAACGAGCGCACGTGTTTTTCCGCCATCGCGCGGAATTTTTCCTCGCCGCTCATCTCCCATGCCAGCCATAGCTGCCCGGTCCAGAAGCTGGTGGTCCACTCCACGTTGTCAGTCAGCGGATAAAAACCGTTCTGGCAGGTTTCCGCCGGGAATTTGTCGCCGAACTCCGTTAAATGACGGCTAATCAGGTCCAGAACGTGGCTGCGCGCCGAATTCAGTTCATCGCTGAATGCGCGGGAGTCAACGGGCGCAGCGATAACAGGCAGACGTTCTTCTTTGATACGACTTAACATATTTCGGTTCCTTCTTTGACGGCGTAATTTATCGTGTTGACGTTTCTGCTACGTTCAGCGCACGAGCCCCGCGCCATTTGCTCTGACAGGCAGATAACGTAAAAGCAGAAATAAGGGTAAAGGTCAGCGCCGTTGCGCCCATGATGATATAGGTGTGCTCAAAGCCAATACGGTCATACATATAGCCGGCAGGGGAAGAGACCACCACGTTGCCAACGTAGAGCATTGCCTGATAGCCGAGTAAATACATGGTGGCATTGACGCGCTTGTCGAAATGCTCGGCGATATATTTAAATACCGACACCAGCAGGAGACAAATTTCCAGACCGTACAGCGGCTTAAGCACTGAAATTAACAGGTGAGAATCACACATGCCGGAAATAATCAGACGCGCCCCGACCACCAGCCCGACAATTAATAGCCCGCGTTTGGCGCCAATAAAGTTCACAAACAGCGGGACCACCATATACATGACAAATTCCATGCCCGACTGCACGGTCCCGAGATAACCGAATACCGCGTTGCCCTCATGAATATCATCGAAGAAGGTGACGAAATAGCGCGAGAACTGCTGCTCGGCGATAAACATCATCCACGCCACGCCCGCCACGTACAGGCAGAAGGCCCAGAATTTGCGGTTTCGCAGCAGGGCGTAAACGTCTGACGGGGCGATTTTCTCTTTCGTCAGCACCTCGCCCGCGTGAATGGAGTTAGTGTTCACTTTCAGGCTCAGCAGGACGATCAGCATCACCACCGATGCCACGCTGCCGAGAATAAAGTTATACGCCGGTGAGAGGTTAAACAGCAGGCCGGAGAAGGACGATGCCACCGCCCAGCCGAGCGAACCCCACATGCGAATTTGCCCGAACTCCATGCCGTTTAAGCGGCTAAAGCGGTCGGAATACGATTCGCACGCCGCCACACCCGCGTACCAGGCAAAGCTTAAATAGAGCGCGCCGATAATAATCCCCAGCAGGGTATTAGACATTAACAGCGGCTGGTATACGTAAATAAAGAACGGCGCCATCAGGGCCGACATGATCACCACAAAATAGAGCAGGTATTTGCTCATGCCGATCTTATCGAGAATATAGCCGTAGATCGGTTTAAGAATAACGGAGAATATCCCGTTCACCGCAAAAACGGTTCCAATCACCGAGCCGCTGAGATTGGCTTTCTGGCCAAGCCAGATCGCCAGCAGTCCAATACTGGCAGACCAGGTAAAGAAATAGAGAAAGATAAAGCTACTGATTTTGTAATATTCAGTTCTGTTAGTTGTCGATGTGCTTTTCATATCATCCTCGCCGGGGTGTAGGGCCAGATTTTTATAATGTGAACGACAGCTTACGTTCGCTTCCGGGTTCGCTAATGACGACCCGGCTATGGGTTATATTCAGCTGCGGCGTCGCCGCAACGGGCTGTTTTCCGCCAGCCAGAACGGCGCAACAGAGCCAGCTTTCCCCTTGCGGGAGGTCGGCCTTTAACAACGGAATGGAAGCGCACTCCGCAAACATAATGCTGCTGTTCGGCGGCGTGACGATGCTGTCTGGCTGGCGGTGAATGACCGGCGAAAGATCGACAATGACGCTGCTGCCGTTTTCAGCCATCAGATAACAACCGCGATCGCGCACCTGGTGGGCGGTTTTCATCACCGCAAAGCCGCCCTCGACGGTTTGCAGAGTGCGCGCGCTGTTGATGCGGTGCAGGCGCAGGTGCCACTCCCCGAACGGGATCTGCCAGGTCGCAATCTGCACGTCGCGCCACGGCGACCAGCGCGAGAAAATGTAATGTTCATCCACCCGAACCTCTTCGCACTCGCGACGACCGCGGAAATAGTCATCTTCGTCCGCCAGCAGCAGCATGGAATCGCAGGCGGCATGCTTCAGGCCAAATCGTCCACGCTCAATGGTGAATCCGAAGCGGCTGGAGTAGGCAAATTTGGTGTATTTCGCTTCGGTGTTAACGTAGTTATTCAGCTCCAGCTGACCAGCCGTGAGCATGACGACGTGCTGCGAAGCTTTCGAATGCATCAGGATCTGCTGCGCATGCGGGATCACATGTTTTTCAGCAAGCGCGGGCAGCGGCTGCTCGTCGGCCTGCCAGAACGGATGCGCCTCCGGCAGCGCCAGGATCAGGTAGGTTTTCAGCGCCCAGTACGGTGAACCGGGGGAGTTGTAATCCTCGCACATCGCCAGGTTCGGATACGCAAACCCCAGGGTAAGAATACCGTCGCGATCGACAATCGACTGCTGCTGCCACCAGCGCAGATGCCGCAGCACAATGCCCTTCACGATACCCGGGGTGAAGACGTCCAGCTGAGAAAAGGCCACCGCGCTCCAGAAGGCAACCATGGCAAAGCGGTAGGTCAGGCTGCGGCCAAACGGCACCGAGGCACCATCGGCGGCGGACCAGTAGATAAAGTCTTCCGCGAACAGACGCGAGCGCTCGCGCAGCACCTTCGCCCTCGCCTCGTCGTCACTCAGGGTGGCGTAAATCAGGCCGTAAAAATGGAAAGCCATGGAGATGTAATAGTCTTTCGGGCGGCCAGGACCGTCGGAGTACCAGCCGTCGCCGAGATAGTAGGCGTCCATCAGCGCAAAGCGGTGGTCAATGGCGGCTTGATCGTACGGCAGGCCGGCGCGCTTAAAGCCGAGCTGGACCATAATGGCAAAATAGTTCCAGTTGCTGTCCGGCATCTGCGCGTCGGTGATTTGGTTGAGCCACGCGTGCAGGTTAATCACCTCGCGCCCGGTAAAGTGCGCGGTGAGTTTATCTCCCAGCAGACCGAGCCCCAGACCGTAGGCCGCCATCTCCACCAGACGCTGATCGTACGGGCCGGTTTCACCCCAGTAGCCGGTGCTTTGCGGGTCGGTACCAAGCTTAATGGCAGTAAGGTACTTCTCGCTGAACGGCGTGCTTTCGCCGGATGCCATCAGCGGAAACAGCCCCCACAGCGCGCGGGAAAGTCCCTCCATCTGCGCAATATCCGCTGTGTAATGGGCGCAGGTATCACCCAGCGAGAATCGTGAACGGTTCGCCGGAAATTGCGTGTCCAGCGCCTGTAAAAGTGCATTCAACGACGCCACTACCTCCTGGCGTGAAGACAACGGATTTGATTTTTCTTTGTTTGCCGCCCACATCGGTTCGCCCTCGTAATCAACTGCGGCAAAGCATAGTGAATCCGCAAGGGGCAGAAATGTTAGCCGTGTCACAGGCATGAACGATGAATAAACCTCCAGTTGAGAAAATTTAAAAAGGTGGTTTATAAAGACGGTCAGACGGGAAAAAGTTGAGTTCTATTGCACTATGCGCGACACGCCGACATCCGATCTTCTGGAACTGATCGCCCTGAACGATACCGTGGCCTCGTTCAGCCGCCTGTTTGCCAATACCGTGCGCTACCATCACTGGCACCAGTGTCTGGAGATCCTCTATGTGGAAGAGGGCTTTGGCGTGGCGATTGTCGATAATCGTCACTACACCATGCGCCCCGGACGGCTGTTTTTCTTCCCGCCTTTTACGCTGCACAAGGTCATGGTGGACGAACAGGCGGAGGCAATTTACCGCCGCACCATTATTCATCTCGACCAGCACGCGGTGCTGAAGATCCTGCGGGATTTTCCCCAGACCCGGCAGCGTCTGGAGCGGCTGTCACGCCGTGGCGGCGAAGCGTGGGTCGCCGATTTAGCCCACTTCCATCACCATATCGACCATCTGTTTAGCTGCTATAAACCGCCGATGAACGGCGAGAGCATCGCCAGCCTGCTGATAGGCCTGTTCGCGATGCTGCCCGACGATCGCGACGGCGAGCCGGGAAACAGCCAGGGGATCGCCAGCCAGGTGATGTTTTGGCTCGACGAGCATTATCAGGAGAAATTTCGTCTGGATGCGCTGGCCAATGAGCTGGGAAAATCCCGCAGCTACGTATCGCGAAAATTCCATGCGGAAACGGGCGAAAAAATTCACGACTACCTGAATACGCTAAGGTTGCGTAAGGCGTGTGAGTGTTTACTCCACACTGATTCGAGCGTGCGTGACATTGCCGCACAGACGGGTTTTTCCGACGTGACGTGGTTTATCAGCGCGTTTAAAAAAGGGATTGGCGAGACGCCGCTGCAGTACCGGAAGAACCATCGTGCGGTTTGACGCCCTCACCCATGGGGCTGAGGGTTCCCCACAAATTAATGCGAGCACTGAGCAATCCCCTCGCCCCTCCGGGG
>OBXO01001003.1_pt1 | contig 16073 bp, 19 predicted proteins | sample 1501431 | NCBI WGS metagenome assembly OBXO01 (sample SAMEA2580163, study PRJEB22360) | human gut metagenome | biome: human gut; feature: human-associated habitat; material: faeces | place: Denmark | collected 2008/2010 | reverse complement strand
CGCGCCGCACAACTCGGGATTTTCGCAAAAAACAGCGAAAACACCTCGCGGAATACATCATGGCTGAATTGTTACACCTGTATATTCCAACTGTGAAACTGACCGGTCGGCTTTCAAATATACGCAGAGAGTGTTCTTAAAAATAAAAAAGGATAAAATAAGTCAATAAAATTGATTAAAATCGTACCTTGTGGGGCGGAGAAAAGTATGTTACCATTTACAAAGAAAGTTAAAACTGAATAGAATAAAGCGAAGAAGAGGAAGAGTAATTGTTCTTACGGAAAATACAGAGAGCTGCCGGATGGTGCGAGGCAGCCGGGAAAGTGCAGTGAACTGGCCTCAGAGCGGCCGGCTGAAGGTCTTTTAAAGATTGGGTAGGTACGGACGGAGCTCCCGCCGTAAAAAGGGGAATGGCATGACAGTGCCGGTAAGTGCATGGCGTATCCGCCGTGAAATAGAGTGGTACCGCGTAAATGATTACATTGCGTCTCTATAAAAATGTCTCAGACAGGCATTTTTATGGAGATTTTTTTATTTAACAGGAACGTCCTCCTGTTAAATAAAAACCGCTCCGCGGAGAATCCCGCGGGCGGGATTTCATTAACAAAACAGGGAGGAACCGAAAATGAATGCAGAAGTAAAATATGGAAAATCTTATTTTATGCCTCCGGTCGTGACCTACGACTGGGTGACGAAGGATTATATTGATAAAGCGCCGATCTGGTGCAGCGTGGATTTGCGCGACGGAAACCAGGCCCTCGTGGAACCGATGGGACTGAGTGAGAAGCTGGAATATTTCAAGATGCTGGTAGAGATCGGGTTTAAAGAAATCGAAGTGGGATTTCCGGCTGCCTCCGACACGGAATACCAGTTTATCAGGGCGCTTATTGAACGGAACATGATTCCGGACGACGTAACGATTCAGGTGCTGACCCAGGCGAGGGAGCATATCATTAAGAAAACGTTTGAGGCGGTAAAAGGGGCGCCGCATGCCATCGTCCATCTCTACAATTCTACTTCCGTTGCACAGCGGGAGCAGGTATTTAAGAAGGATAAGGAAGAGGTCAAGAAAATTGCGGTTGACGGCGCCGTGCTGTTAAAGAGCCTTGCCGATGAGACAGAGGGGAATTTTACATTTGAATACAGCCCGGAAAGCTTTCCGGGAACAGAGGTTGACTATGCGGTAGAGGTGTGCAATGCCGTGCTTGATATCTGGAAACCGTCACCTGACCGAAAGGTGATTATCAACATACCGACCACAGTCCAGATTGCAATGCCTCATGTATTCGCCACTCAAATTGAGTATATTCACAAGAACCTGAAATACAGGGACAGCGTGCTTATCAGCGTTCATCCCCACAATGACAGAGGATGCGGAATCAGTGACGCCGAGATGGGCGTGCTGGCCGGAGCCGACCGGGTGGAGGGCACGCTCTTTGGAAACGGAGAAAGAACCGGTAATGTGGATCTGGTCACAGTTGCAATGAATATGTTCTGTCATGGTGTGGAACCGGGACTTGATTTCAGCCACATAGCCAAAATAAGAGAGACATATGAGATTCTCACAGGCATGAAGGTACATGAGAGAACTCCTTATGCGGGTGATTTAGTATTTACCGCCTTTTCCGGCTCCCATCAGGATGCCATTTCCAAAGGCATGGCCTGGAGGGAGGAAGGAAAGAGCGGGGAACGGTGGGATGTTCCCTATCTGCCCATCGATCCGGCGGACGTGGGCCGTGAGTATGAGTCGGATGTAATCCGTATCAACAGCCAGTCCGGAAAGGGCGGCGTTGCCTTTATACTGAAACAGAATTTCGGAATCGATGTGCCGGATAAGATGAGAGAAGAAGTGGGTTATCTGGTGAAAGGCGTCTCCGACAGGAAACATCAGGAACTGGCCCCGGGAGAGATTTACCAGATTTTCGAGGATCACTATGTCTGCCCGCGCAGCGTATTTCATATTGCGGACTACAGCTTTAAACAGGCGGAGGACGGTATTGCGGCCCAGGTAACAATAGAACAGAATAAGGAAAGACGCGTAATCGAGACGACAGGCAACGGACGCCTCGATGCGGTCAGCAATGCAATCAAGCTTTACTTTGGCATCACCTATGAGCTGAATGTCTACGAAGAACATGCGGTGTCAAGAGGGTCTTCCTCAAAGGCGGCCGCCTATGTCGGCATCATGAACCAGGGCAATATGTTCTGGGGCGTTGGAATCGACGAAGATATCATGGCGAGCTCCATTGAAGCACTCGTATCGGCAGCCAACAAACTGGCGGCCAGCCAGAATGTGAAGGAGGGCAGGGAAGAGAGAATTGTCGATATCATGAAATATGTGCAGAACCACTATTATGATGTGACGCTGGAGGATTTGGCCGAGTGCTTCAACCTGTCTAAACCTTATCTTTCCAGATATATCAGGCAGAAATCAGGTATGACTTTCCAGGAGGCGGTCAAGAAAGCCAGGCTTAAACGGGCCAGGAAGATGCTCAAGGAATCAAACCAGACAGTGGAGTCGATTGCGGAAACAGTTGGATATGAGACGGTGGAGCATTTTAACAGGCTGTTTAAAAAGACGTATAACATGACGCCTGGGCAGTACCGGTCGCAGAACAGATAGAAAAACAGAGAGAAATTTTCCGGGTTATGAAGCGCATGGTTACTGTTCGCGGAGCTGCGCTTTTCAGCAGGGCCGTGAATAGTAACAGCGCATAAATGCCGGGAAACAGTAAAAAGGGCCTCCCATGATTAAATTCAAAAATCATGGGAGGCCCTTTTTACTGGAGGCAGGTGCGGAAGCTATTGTACAGTGCGCAAAAAGAACTTATAATGAATTTATACAGGACAGGCGGATATATAACAGTTCAGGCAACGTGAACTGCTGCGCGGATTGATAATATAACGAAGGGAGGTAACTGTATGGCAGTTGCGGGAGCTTTTATCGTTCCACATCCACCCCTGATTTTACCTGAAATAGGAAGAGGGGAAGAACGGAAAATCCAGAAGACAATTGATTCCTATCGGGAGATTGCAAAAGAGGCGGCTTTGATGGAGCCGGAAACAGTGATAATACTTTCACCGCATTCCGTCATGTACCAGGATTATTTTCATATTTCTCCGGGAACGCGGGCGAAGGGGAATTTCGGACTTTACGGATATCCTGAGCTTCAGATTGGCGGAGTTTATGACACGGAGTTTGTCTCCGAGCTGTGCGGTCTTGCGGAGGATTGGGGAATTGCGGCGGGAACAGAAGGCGGGAGAGGGCGTGAGCTTGATCATGCCACGATGATACCTCTTTATTTTCTGAGAAAAGAGCTTGCAGATTTTAAACTGGTGCGGATTGGACTTTCCGGACAGTCCTTTCATGAGCATTTCAGGCTTGGACAGTGTATTGCTGAGGCGGCGGACAGGCTTGACCGCAGAATCGCAGTTATCGCCAGCGGTGATCTTTCCCATTGCCTGACGGACAGCGGACCCTACGAGTACACGAAGGAAGGGCCGGAATACGATAAAAGGGTGACGGAAGTGATGGCCGGAGGCAATCTTCAAAAGCCGATCGGGTTTCCGGAAGAATTCTGCAAAAATGCGGGTGAGTGCGGGCACCGGGCTTTCTGTATTATGGCGGGGTGCCTGGATGGAAAGGTACTGCGTTCCCGTCTGCTGTCCTATGAGGGACCATTTGGAGTCGGATACGCGGTGGCTTCTTTCCGGGATGCCTATGTGGCTCTGGCCAGGGAGTCCCTGGCATATTACCTGGATACGGGAAGGGAGATGCCTGTCCCGGAGCATCTGCCGGACGTGATGATAAACAGACAGGCCGGGGTTTTTGTGTCTTTGAAGAAGGACGGGGAGCTGAGAGGCTGCATCGGAACCATACAGGGAACCTGTAAGAATATAGCCGGTGAAATTATACGCAATGCAGTCAGTTCTGGGATATACGATCCCAGATTTCCGCAGGTGGAAAAAGGAGAACTGGGGCAGATTATCTGTACGGTTGATGTTCTGGGAGAACCGGAAACGGTTCATTCGGACGAGGAACTGGATGTGAAAAAATACGGGGTCATCGTCAGCCATGGACGTCGCAGAGGCCTGCTGCTGCCGAACCTTGAGGGAATTGACACGGTGGAACAGCAAATATCCATCGCGCTCCGAAAGGCAGGTATTGACGAGGATGAAGCGTATGAGACGGAACGTTTTGAGGTGGTGAGACATTATTGAAAACTGTTTGCAGGGTATGTGCGGGCCGGTGTGCACTGGAAGAATACCGGGAGGCTACGAGTCCGGAGCTGCTGCTTCGGCCGGCCGGTGCCGCCCGGAATCATCTGGAATATGTGCGTGTCGGCAATTGCTGAGGTTTAAAGGCGTAATTGCCCTTTCTTGAACGGCTGCTTACGGTTTATACAGTTTATCATAATAGTGGCAGTAAAGCGTTGCCACCGGGTTATGCCCGAGCACACGGTCTTTTGTTATCAGGGTGGTGACAGGCGCTTCGGAATGTTTGTTAAACAGTGCGTCATGGCCGACACAAAGTCCGATTACGATGTTTAAGTCGGTACCTGCCCGGTTGAGGTATCTGGCCTGCAGGACCGGATTGCACATCGGCTCAAAGGTGCCCGGTTTTATCTTATCTTCCTCGGGCAGCCCCATCTCTGTCTTGTCCCGGCTGCCCACCTTACATATCACGCTGATATGGTCGATACCGTTTTTCTTGAGTATTTTGGAAAAGGTTTTGGCTTCGTTAATCAGGCCTGCACAGGTTGCAATTCCCACGCGTTTTGCCCCGATGGCCTTGATGAACAGCACCGTCTCCTCGACTCTTGTCTTTCTGCAGTAATAGTTTCCCTCAATTTTGGCCGAGGCTCTTGCAATCGTTCCGTCGATTGAATCAGATGCGTAGAGGGCGGTAATTTCATCCAGTTCGCCGCTTTCCGTCTGCATCGTTAAACAGAAGGGCGGGTAGTTTCCGTCCTCTTTCCGGCAGCCGGTCAGTCCGCAGTCCGTACAGGTGTATATCTGACCGCTGTTTTTTGGGACAGTGCTCTGTTCCGGACACTGCGCTTTATCTGCCGGTTCATTTTGCTCTTGTGTATTTCCCATCGAAATCCTCCTTTGGCCCGGTACGGGTTTTTTTTCAGTATATAATCAGCGGAGGAGGATGTCAAATAAAGCTATTGTTTGGCGCCCGGCCATTTCGTGCTTTGCCATAAACCGCTTTTATAATATGAGGCCCAGGTATCGATTGACAGGATTTTTTAAATGGATTAAAATAAAAATATCCATTTGAATACAAAATAAATTTTTATATTTATTTCGTGTCAATCGAAAGGAGCAGAGAAAATGTTTGGAAAACAGGATATTATGGAGGCCAGAGAACGGCTGGCACCATACATCTATCAGACTCCGGTACTTCACTTGCAGAATCTCGATGAGATTCTGGGCTGCCGGGTTTATATCAAACCGGAGTGCATGCAGCGGACTAATTCATTTAAAATCAGAGGCGCGTTAAACAAGATGCTCTCCATGCCGAAAGAGGAGCTGGAGAATGGCGTAGTTGCGGCATCCTCAGGCAACCATGGAAAGGGCGTGGCTTTTGCCGCAAAGCTTCTCGGTGTGAAGGCGACGATAGTCATACCGGATAATGCTCCCCAGGTGAAGGTGGACGGCATCAGGAAGCTGGGTGCTGAGGTGGTTCAGTGTAAGCTGAGTGAGCGCCACATCATTGCCGGACAGCTCAGTGAACGGTATGGCTACACGATTATCCATCCATATGACGATTATCAGATTATAGCCGGACAGGGAACTCTGGGACTTGAGGTTGCAGAGCAGCTTCCGGATGTAGATTATGTGGTGGTGCCGATAGGAGGAGGGGGGCTGATTGGCGGCGTATCTGTGGCGGTTAAAGCACAGATTCCAAAGGCTCAGGTAATCGGGGCGGAGCCGTATGTCCTCCGCCGATATGCAATGAGTGTGGAGGCAGGTGAGAGAGTAAATCTGGAAGAACAGAAATCAGTTGCCGACGCGCTGCTGACACAAAAACCGGGGGAACGGAATTACCCGATAGTTACCGGTAATGTGGCAGGTTTCGTGGGTGTTAAAGATGAAACTATGCTGAAAGCGATGAAGCTCCTCTTAATGGAAGGGAAAATTCTGGCAGAGCCGTCTTCCTGCATTGGAATCGGCGCGGCACTTCAGGGAGAGCTTCAGAAATGGAACGTGAAGAAATCGGATAAAGTCTGCTTCGTCGTCTCAGGAGGCAATGTGGGACTGGAGCAGATAAAAAAACTTGAGGAGGTAGAATTAGAATGAAACAGGTTTTCAACGAGAACAGCCCGTCGGGCCACTACACACCGGGAATGATCAGCAATGGGGTACTCTACATATCAGGCCAGACGTCGGCCGATCCGGCAACCGGCTTTCCGGCTGTGGGAGGCATTGAAGCCGAGACGAAGATGGCTCTGGCCAAGATGGAAAGCGTCCTGAAAGCGGCCGGCTGTGAAAAAGAGGATGTCGTGATGTGCCGGATTTATGTCAGCTCGATGGATTACTGGGGTGATGTGAACAAGTTCTACAGTGAGTTCTTTGGGGAGCATAAACCGGCCAGGATCGTCCTTCCGGTGGGCAGGCTGAACAAAGGCTGTCTTTTGGAGCTGGAGGCGACGGCAGAGGTGCATGAATAAGACAGGGCGGCAGGTATAAACAGCCGGGGCAGGGAGATTAGATGAAGCTGGAAGAAATGGCGAGGACAGTAAATTTGTCCAAAAAAGAACAGATAATTTTTGATTATGTGCTTCAGCACAGGGAAGAAGCTGCCGTGATGACCGGGGCAGAACTGGCTGAAGCAGCGGGGGTGGGGGACACTACCGTAATCCGGCTTGCCAGGACGCTGGGCTTTGATAATTTTAAAAGTTTCCGCCGTTTCCTCCAGGAGGAGGCCCTGTCGGTAAAGCAGGCGCTGAGCCGTTCGGAGCTTCCCTATGAGAAGATTAAAAATGCCGACTGCCTGGCGTTGGAAGAGATACCGGATGCGGTTCGAAGACGGCACGCCAGCCGGGCCGCATGCGATCAGGTGGCAAACGGTGATGATAAGTATCTGAGAATTGCGGGGATGCTCATTGGGGCAGAAAAAAAATATATTGCGGGCTTTAGAAATACGGCAGGCCTGGCCGATTACTTTACAGCGGTTTTATCCCATGTTCTTGAGAATGTCAGAAATGTCAACCGGAGAGACGGATTTGTGGATGAGGCAATAGACATGGGGGAGAGGGATGTACTGATACTGTTCAGCCTCCCCAGATACTCGGGACATGCGCTTACCGTGGCGGAGATGGCCCGCAGGGCCGGGTGTCCTGTCATTGCATTCACAGACAGTGTTTCTTCTCCAGCCGCTAAAGGTGCCGGAATTACGGTGGTGAACCAGGTGGATTCCTTCAGCTTTGCAAACTCCATAAGTTCCCTGGCGCTTTCGATGGAAATCATCGTGACGCTGGTTGGGAAGCTGAGCGGGGAAAAAGGCCGGAGAAGACTTGAGAAGCTGGATGAATATATGACGAAAACAGGTCTTTATTAATCTTGCCGTACGTAACACAGCCAAATTGGCAGCAGATAAGCATAACCCCGCAGAAAAACGGCCGGAAGTCTGAAAATAGAATTTTCAGGCTCCCGGCCTTTATGTTATTCAGGTTTGAGATACAGGCTTATAATATCCGTGGGAAAATATTAATTTTATTTAGCCTTCTCAACCTTAGTAACCACGCAGTCGGAATCTCTGTCGGCCGGATCCCCGCTTTCATAGGAAACGATAATTTTATCTCCTTCTTTTATACCGTCCAGGCTCTTTTCGTCATCCAGAGAAAAAACATAGGGTTCTCCGTCATCATCGGAAATGATAGTAAAGAGGAATCCCTTATTCTCTTCCAGCACACCTGTCATCTGACCGCTCTTTTTGGATTCGTCATCCTTTGCTTCGTCCCCGGCTTCCGTTTGCTCTGCGGCAGTTTCCTCTTTTTCTGTGGAAGCGGCAGTTGTTTCTGCCGATGCGGCTACAGGCGTCTTAGGCGTTTCGTTTTTTTTACCCGCGCAGGCAGTTGCAGTCGATAAGGCGGCTATTGCCAGGATTGATACGATAATTAGTTTACTTTTTTTCATGATTATTTCCTCCTCTTTTTGTATTCAGAGATTAGACGGAGGGAGGCGGAAAAAAGTTTCAACTTCTTTTAATTATTTTTTAACCGCTGCTCCAGCATCTCGCAAAGCAATGGAATCTGGGACTCAAATTCCACTGCATACCATCTCGCATTATCAGCTGAGGCAGTGGCTTCGATGCAGGCCACAACGAAATCAGCCGCGAGGGAGAGGGCATTCCCAAGGTTTAATCCCCTCATCAAGCCGCCCAGAACAGTTGATGAGTATAAATCTCCCGTGCCGTGATAACTCTGCGGACAGTGACGGGTAAAATAGGAGAATGTATCACCGTTTCGATCAAGGGAAACGACTCCGAGGCGGCCCTTCTCATAACTGACCCCGGTCAGGGCTGCGGTATGGCAGCCCATCGCCAGCAGTTTCTTAAGCAGCTCATGGATATAGCTTTCATCATAGGAAGTCTTATAAGGCGTTCCGGTAAGCAGGCATGCTTCCGTTATATTCGGAAGGATAATGTCTGCTTTGGCGCAGACCTTTGCCATCTCAGCCGGAAAGCTTTCATCAAAGGCCGGATAGAGCGAGCCGTTATCCGCCATAGCCGGATCAACCAGTATCAGATTATTACCATCATAAAAACGGTCGAAGAAAGCGCATACTTGCGAACACTGTTCGGCTGATGCAAGATACCCGGTGTAAACCGCGTCAAACGTAATATTTTCCTGCTTCCATGCATCTGCAATAGGGCCAATCTGGTCGGATAAATCTTTGCATGTAAAAGTCTTAAACATGGTGTGGGTGGATAAAACCGCAGTGGGGAGAATACCGCACTCCACACCCATGGCAGATATTACGGGAAGGGCAACTGTGATAGAGCAGCGGCCGACACAGGATATATCCTGAAGTGTAATAATTCGTTTCATAGGCAAACCTCCTGATTCATTCTTAATTGTGTACGGTGGAAGCGGAAGAAACATCGCTTCCAGCTCTTATAACCAGCACTATAACAGAAACTGGACTGATTTAAAATAACCAGAGTCGAGAAAAATAAAGGGGACAGTTGAATTCATAGCTGACTCCTTCTTTCTGGAAGCGGTAAAAGCAATAATCGCACCCAGTATGGTGGAAAACAGCATGCAAAGCAGGTATATCTCCAATGTCACATTTTGGGTTAAAATTGTGCTGAATATGTAATGCATAAAAATCCTCCTTTGTCAAACAAAGATCAAATAATGTCATTAGTGCTCGCAGACAATTGAACTTGCTCAATTGTCAATGTTATAATTGTAAAATTTATGTAAACAGATACTTTCCACAGGGAGAATTCATATTTTGGATTCTACCTGTTTTGCATTTGCAGCGGACGGTCACCTTGAACGGCTTGTCATATTTTTTTTACCATCACATATATTGAGGTAAAAGGAGGCGGACAGGATGGAGAACAAAGACAGGCTGTTTCAGATTTTTTCAAAAAAGCTCAGAGGAGTGCTGGGAACGCTTGATGTGGAGCCGGAGGGTCTTGAGGAAATCCGCATGCGGATCGGCGCTCCGCTTTTTATCATTTATAACAACAGGGAATATACGGTGACAGTGGAAGGAGCACTCAAAGAACCGCCTGAAATATGGAAAAAAGACGATAAAGAGAAGTGCTGTCATATAACACGCGAAGACTTGGAGGAGACGCTTCAATGTGCGGTACGCTATTCCTTATATGCCTATGAGGAGGAGCTGAAACAGGGATTCATCACGGTTGCGGGAGGACATAGAATCGGAGTCGCAGGACGGGTGATTTTGGAAAAAGGAACCGTGAAGACGATTCAGCCTGTTACATTCCTGAATATCCGTTTATCCCATCAGGTCAGGGGATGCGCGGATAAAATTATGCCTTATCTGTATGGTGAAAAGACGGGAGAATTTTTACATACGCTTATCATCTCACCGCCCAGATGCGGTAAAACAACTCTCCTGCGCGACATTGTCCGGCAGGCTTCTGACGGCGGAATATCAGGAAAACGTGTCAGAGCAGGAAAAACAGTGGGAGTCGTTGACGAACGTTCTGAAATTGGAGCCTGCTTCCAGGGAATACCCCAAAATGACGTGGGTCTGCGGACCGATATATTGGACTGCTGCCCAAAAGCCGCCGGCATGATGATGCTGATCCGTTCCATGGCGCCTGATGTGGTTGCGGTGGATGAGATTGGCGGGGAGCCGGATTTGGAGGCGCTGCGCTGCGTGATGAACTGCGGCTGCCGGATTCTTGCAACGGTACATGGAACTTCAATGGAGGACATACGGAACAAACCGGGATTTTGCAGGTTTCTGGAGGAAGATATCTTTGAACGGTATGTGATTCTGGGTAATAAGGCCGGACCGGGAACTGTTCTTGATATCTGCGACGGCCGGGGAAGGAGTCTTTTATGTGGCTGAAAACGTTGGGACTGATACTGGTGATAGCTTCCTGCAGCGGTATCGGCGCTGAAGCGGTTCACCGCCTGCGTGAGCGGCTGAGGCTCCTTGAAACGCTCCGGAGAATGGCATCCCATATGAAAGGGGAAATTTTGTACGCTAATGTCCCGCTGGCCGAAGCGCTTTACAGAACAGGGAAACGAAATAAAGGCGCTGCCGGTGAACTGTTCATCGCGATTGCAACAGAGCTGGAACAGGAGACGGGAGAGAGCTTTGAAGCAGTCTGGAGAGCAAAAGCGGGGAAGTTTGCCGCCGGCAGCGTACTTAATAAGAAGGAACAGGAACAGCTCCTGCGGTTTGGGGAAAGCCTGGGGTACCTGGATCGTGATATGCAGGAAAAGGCAATCTTATTTTATCTGGAAGATTTGGAGCATTCCATAGAGACGCTGAGAAAAGAAGAACCGGAAAAAAGCCGCCTGTTCTTTGGAATGGGTATCCTGTCCGGGCTATTTCTGGCAGTGGTGCTGATATGATAGAACGAATAGATGCAGGAGGATTTTACATATGGGGGTAAGTTTGATTTTCAGGATAGCGGCAGTGGGAATACTGGTGTCGGTCATCTGCCAGATACTGAAGCACAGCGGCAGGGAAGAGCAGGCCTTTCTCACCAGCCTGGCGGGGCTGGTTCTGGTGCTGTTCTGGATGATACCATACATCTATCAGTTGTTTGAGACGATGAAAGAGCTGTTTGCGCTGTAGCCGTCTGATTCGGGGAGCAGCGCGACGGGAAGCGGAGAATGAAAGAAGGGAAGGTGCGGTTATGTCGATTATTACGGCATCGGTACTTGGGCTGGCGGCTGTGCTTCTGGCCGTTCAGTTCAAAAGCAAGGGCGGTGAGTATGGAACCTACCTGATTATGGCGGCCGGGCTGATTCTGTTCTTTTACGGGACAGGCAAGATGCAGATCATTATCGATACGGCTCATCAGATACAAAGCTATATTCATATAAACAGTGTCTACCTGACCACGCTTTTGAAAATGGCCGGAATTACATACATAGCGGAGTTTGCTTCCGGCATCTGCAAGGACGCAGGATATGGAGCAATAGGGACGCAGATAGAAATATTTGCCAAGCTGTCAATCCTGGCCGTCAGTATGCCGGTACTGCTGGCATTGCTTGAGACACTTCGGGATTTCATGGCCTGACAGAACGCGGCAGATAGGCAGAAAGGCGGATAGTATTTCTTTATGGCGGATGCAGTAAAAGAAAAATATGGAAAAATAAGAAAGTATATAAAAAAATTCATTCCCATCCTGTTTGCCACTGCCATAATTTTTCCGGGCTTTTATTTTCAGGCAGCGGCGGCGGAAGAGGAGCAGGGGGAAACGAAGATCTGTGAAACAGAGGCAGATAACCTGCTGAATGATTTTGATCTGGCGGCAATCGAGAATTTTATGAATGAGGAGAGTGGAAACGGCTCATTTTCCTTTACATTTAAAGAGCTGATAAAGGAACTGATAAAGGGCAACTTTTCGGAAGTTTTCCATGAGTGTCTGCTGACATTACGGGACAGCCTGTTTGGTGAAATTACGAAGAACGGAAAATGGATCGGACAGGTTTTGATATTAGGGCTGATAGGGGCGGTATTTGCAAACTTTTCCAGTATATTTTCCAACAGCCAGATTGCTGAGACGGGATTTTATGTAACCTATCTTCTGATGTTTACCTTTCTGGCATCCAGCTTTCTGACAGGGATTGCGATAACAAAGGAACTTCTTTCTCATATTATTGAATTTATGCGGGCGTTGGTCCCGACCTATTTTCTGGCGGTTTCCTTTGCCGGGGGCAGTATTACTTCGGCGGCAGGATACGGATGGATGCTTTTTTCCATCAGCATAGTGGAATGGCTGGTGCTGAGGCTGCTGATGCCGCTCCTCCGGATTTATATCTTGTTTGTACTTGCAGGTCATATGGTGAAAGAAGACATTTTTTCCAAAATGACGGATCTATTGGACAGTTCCATCCGGTGGGGACTTAAAACCATGATGGGGGTGGTGCTGGGCTTTCATCTGCTCCAGAATCTGGTGACGCCGTATGCCGATGCCCTGAAGAATACTTCCCTGCAGCGGTTTGTCAGTGTAATTCCGGGTTTGGGACAGGGGGCGGCGGCCGTATCACAGATGGTCATGGGCACCGGAGTGCTGATTAAAAACAGTATCGGAGCCGGAGCCGTAATTATACTGGTACTGATATCGGCCATACCCCTGCTGAAGCTGGTAATTCTCTGTCTGTTCTATCAGGGGGCGGCAGCTCTTCTGCAGCCGGTCTGTGATAAAAGAATGGTGGCCTGCATCAGCGAGATTGGGAATGGCTGCCGTCTGCTGCTTTCGCTGGCCGGCGCAGCACTCCTGCTGTTTGGCGTCTCGCTGGCAATTATATGTACGGCGGCCAACGCCACCTATTTTGCAGGCTAAAGGGGGGCTGAGATATGGAAGGAATATACCGCTGGGTCAGTAATATCGTATACTACCTGATATTTATGACAATTATTACAAATCTTCTGCCGGCTGGAAAGTATGAAAAATACCTCAGGCTGTTTGCCGGCTGCATCCTGATTCTTCTGGTTCTCCAGCCTCTGACCGGGGGGCTGAGGCTGGATGAAAAAATCAATTCAATTTTCCGGTCCGTCTCTTTTGAAAATGAAGCGGGCGAACTAAAAGGCCAGCTCGACGAGATGGAACAGAAAAGGCTGGACCGGGTGATTGGCCGGTATGAGGAATCGGCGGAGGATGAGCTGCTTCGGCTGGCAAGAGAGGAGGGGCTTGAGGCGGCGGAGGCTTCCGTTGTAATAGAACAGGACAGTAGGAACCCTGATTTTGGAAAAGTGAAAAAAATCGTGCTGAAATTCAGGAAAGAAGATGAGGCTGAAAGCGCTCCCGCCAATTCAGGGGCCGGAGGCGGCGTAGACCGGATTACGCTGGAAGAGGTGGAGAAAGTGTCGGTACGGCTGGATAAAAAAAGTGTAGAGGGAGAGGGCGCAGAGGCGGAAGAAGTACGCAAAGAAAAACGTGACAAGAAGAATGCCGCGCCTGCTGCGGGAAAAGTTATTGCGCAGCAGGAACCGTATGGGCGGGATTCGGAAGCGATCAGGCAGTTCAGACGGACGATAGCCGGTTATTATCAGATGGAGGAAGAAAATGTGGAAATCGGGCTGGAAGATTAATAAAGACTGGGTGAAGGGAAAAGAAAAATGGATGCTTCTGCTGGTGTGCGGACTGATTCTTCTGATTCTGTCATTTCCGCCGGGGAGTAAAAAAGACAAAGAGGAGGAGGCGGGTTCTCCGGTCGTCCAGGGGCAGCTGGTGCCGGAGGCAAATGAAAAGGATTCGGATTCGCAGACGGCGGCCGGGAAAATATCCGGGACGCAGGAGGATGAGGAGAGGAGATACGAAAAAGAGATGGAACAGCGTGTGAAAGATATTCTTAAAAACGTGGATGGAGTGGGGGAGGTTGACGTGATGCTTACGCTCAAGTCATCCAAAGAAAAGGTTCTCCATGTAGACAGGGACAGAAGCCGTTCCACCACGGAGGAAAAAGACAGCGCGGGCGGTACCAGAAAATCACAGACAGAGGAGATGAAAGAGTCGTCACTGACAACAGGAACATCGGGAACTCAGGAGCCGGTAATTGAAAAAGAATTGCAGCCTGAAATAGAAGGAATCATCATCAGCGCCCGGGGCGGAGGCAGCGCTCAGGTAAAAGCAGAAATTTCCGAAGCAATGGAAGCATTATTTGGGCTGCCGGCACATAAAATAAAAGTATTAAAGCGGGTGGAATAAAGGAGCATAAAGTTATGAAGATGAAAAGAATCTTTAGGAGAAACCAGATAATCATTACCACACTTGCCATCATGATTGCAGCAGCAGGGTATCTGAATTATTCAGGAAAGAAAGAAGTAGCGGGCGGAGACGTCTATGAGGCCGGGGTGACAGAGATTTCCGATGAGGATATATTGGCAGAGAACCAGGCTGTATCGGGCGGAGCTGCCGGCCAGAATGCTGAAAATGTGTCATCTGGTGATGTGAACGGAGATGGCGGACAGTTACAGGAGATTGCAAGTCTCGACGATCCGAACGAGGGCAACAGCGCCCTTACCGGTTCCGATCAGGCAGACGGAAGCTCATCCATCGACAATCCGGGAGAAGCCGTACTGACCGGCGGAACCAGTGTAACGGATTACATAGCCAATGTCCAGCTGAACAGGGAGCAGGTACGTGCAAAGAGCAAAGAGACATTGATGAGCATAATTAATAATGAAAGTGTGGATGCGGCATCGAAAGAAGCGGCAACCCAGAGCCTGATGGCCCTGTCTGCAATTGCTGAAAAGGAAAATGCGGCAGAAACACTTCTGATGGCAAAAGGATTTGCCGACCCGGTTGTCAGCATCACGGACGGAAAAGTAGATGTTGTCATTAATGCGTCCAGCATCACCGATCCGCAGCGCGCCCAGATTGAGGATATTGTAAAAAGAAAAACAGAAACAGGAGCTGAAAATATCGTTATCACTCTGATGAATCTCCAGGAATAATCGGAATTATGGTTACTGTTCACACCATGCCAAAAAGCGGCATGCTGTAAACAATAACACGCTTCGCGATGCACAGAAACTGCATAAAACGCAGTTTCGCGCCGTGTAACTCGGGATTTTCGCGCAGAAAACGCACGAAAACACCTCGCGGGACATAACCGTGTGAAAAGTAACGAATTATGGACTAAAAATGTGCCAAAGAGGGAAAACTCCTTTGCAAACCACAGCCTTTTTGATATAATGAAATTATCATGTGGATTCAGGAGGTAACAGAGGTGTCGAAAGAGATGGAAGATAGAAATACCCATATATTATATGAAAAAGACAAGATCGGCGAGGTACAGATTGCAGATGAAGTAGTGGCAATCATAGCCGGACTGGCAGCAACCGAGGTAGAAGGCGTGGATTCCATGGCAGGCAATATTACCAACGAACTGGTGGGTAAGCTTGGCATGAAGAATCTGAGCAAGGGAGTCAAGGTGACGGTGACGGAAGAACACGTGAGCGTGGATCTGTCCCTGAATATGAAGTATGGCTACAGCATCCCTGCTGTCAGCGAGAAGGTACAGGATAAGGTGAAGACTGCCATTGAGAACATGACGGGACTAACAGTTTTGGAGGTGAATATCAAGATCGCAGGCGTTAATATGGATGAGAATAAATAGGCGGTAAAGAAACCGTAAAGAATAACGGAATCTCAAAGTAATCTCCTTTTTATTCTTGACTGCTATGGCGACATGTGGTAAGATGAAGCCGTTAAAAGGGAGTAGTTGCAACATGTAATCAACATACCCTGGGCCGGATTGACAGGTCCATGGTTACATGCCTGTATGATTTGTAGAGGAACAAGACTTTTAGCATATGAAAATATGCTGAAAGTCTTTTTTATTTAACAGGAAAGTTCTCCTGTTAAATAAAAACCGCTCCGCGGAGGATCG
>OBXO01001000.1_pt1 | contig 16107 bp, 15 predicted proteins | sample 1501431 | NCBI WGS metagenome assembly OBXO01 (sample SAMEA2580163, study PRJEB22360) | human gut metagenome | biome: human gut; feature: human-associated habitat; material: faeces | place: Denmark | collected 2008/2010 | reverse complement strand
CATCTTATATTCCAGGGGAGTCAGATGTACTTCCTGGTCATGGACATACAGTTTGCGCTTTTCAAAATCCAGCCGGAAATAGTCCAGACAGAACTCCTGCTCCTGGTGGTTCACCGTGGAGCTCTTATGGCGCAGCCCCACGCGGATTCTGGCCAGCAGCTCCTCGGCGCTGAAGGGCTTAGTCACGTAGTCGTCCGCTCCCTGGTCCAGGGCGCTTATTTTCTCCCGCTCCTGTCCCCTGGCGGAAACCACGATAATGGGCACATCGGACTTCTGGCGGATCTGGCGCAGCACCTCCATGCCGTCGATATCCGGCAGTCCCAAATCCAGCAGAATCAGGTCCGGATGATCCGCGTAAAAGAGGGATATGCCGGACAGTCCGTTATCAGCCAATATATAAGCGTAACCCCTTGTCTTCAGGGATATCTTCATAAAATTCTGTATGCTCTTGTCATCCTCAATGACAAGGATCGTTGTCTCATTCATCCTTCCTGTCCTCCATTGGCATTGATACTTCAAATACAGCTCCCCCCTGGGGGCTGTTGAAGGCCCTGATGGTGCCGCCCTGGGCCTCCACCATGGCCTTGCATATGGTAAGCCCCAGGCCCACGCCCCGCTGCTTATCCCCGTTCTCATAAGCAGTGGTAAAGAAATTATCGAAAATCTTATCTATCTTATCATTGGGAATCCCTATTCCATTATCTGAAACCACAAACTTCAGGCAATTTCCATCCTGTTTTACCCTGAGGGTCACCGTGGTGCCGGTCCCGGAATGGCGGAACGCATTGTCCAGAAGATTGACCAGAACCTGGATGAACAGTCTCCCGTCCACAGATACCAGAAGTATGTCCTCCGGCGTCTCCATCTTAAGTGTATGGTTCCCCACCCGGTTGGAAACCAGCCGGACAGCGGAGGCCACAAGGTCGTCCACCACTTCCTTCTTTTTATTGATATCCAGACGGCCCTCCTGGATTCGCGTCAGGTTCAGCAGGTTTTCCACCATGGTGCTGAGCCATTCGGAATCCGAGCATATATCCTTCAGCATGCTCTTAATCGTAGCTTCATCCATGATGCCCAGATTGTCCAGAAGAAATCCCGCACTGCCGGTAATTCCTGTAAGAGGCGTGCGCAGGTCGTGGGATATGCTCCTTAAAAGGGTGCTCTTTAACCGTTCCCGCTCTACCTGAATCCTGGTATTTTCCTTCTCCCGGCTGAGCAGCTCCCTCTCAATAACCAGGGTCAGCTGGGAAATGACCGTGTCCACATATATCTTTTCCTCTTCGCTTAAGGTCCAGCCCTCACAGTCAAATATAATCACACCGTAGGTCTTTTCCCGGTTGCGGATAGGCACGTACAGCCCATTGTCATCCGGAAACTGGCATTCTCCATGACCGCAGGGAATGGACTGCCTGTAGCACCATTCCGCCATGTAATTGGGAAATTCCTTTTTCTCGTCCTCCTTCAACAGGACGCTCACCGGCTTTCCGGTCAGATTGGACAGGCTTTCTTCGCTGTACTCCTTAATCTGCTGGTAACCGGACAGATTCAGGAATCCGCTTCCTATCTCATTCATCCTGGCCGTAATCTCTCTCTTTTTGTTGGCAATCTGCATCTGCTTCTGCAGCTTCACCACCAGGGTGGCCACAATAGAGGCAGGCCGCCACAAAGACAATGGAGGATACCACGTAGTTCACATCATCCATATGGAACGTAAGCTTTGGCTCCGTAAAGAGATAGTTGAACGTAAAGGTAAAGACAATGGCCGCGCACAGGGCCCAGGCCAGGCTGCTGGTAGCCAGTATGCTGATGAGCACCCCCAGCAGATATACTAAAAGCAGGTTCTCCGCCCTGATCCCGCAGCTGTCCAGCACAATGGCCAGTATGGTGGAAATCACCCATATGACAGCCATTTTTGCACATGCCTTTACAAAGTCCAGAACCCAGTCCCAACTATATAACATAACTCCTTTTACTCTCCCTCTTCCTGCTTTTGCCCTAAAATGGCCTGGGCAAGGATCATGGGCAGGTTCACTGCCCTGTCCACTCCCAGCTCCTCAAACAGAGCCGCGTTCCTGGGGTTGTGCACCAGGCAGACGGACCGTTTGATTCCCAGAACCTTCCTGCCCATCTGGCATATCTCAAAATTATCCGTGTCCTCCCGGCCCAGGGCCAGGATAACATCATAATTGCGGATACCTGCTTCCTCCAGAATAAACTGCCTGCAGGGATCTCCCAGAACCGCGTTCACATTGTAGGAGGCGCAGAGATGCTCACAGAATGCTTTGTCCGGATCGATCACAGTTACCTTATATTTTTTCTCCATCAGAAGGCCGATGAGAAAATCCGCATATTCTCCCCCCAGCGCCACTGCTATCTTCATGCTCACACAGCCACCTCCCTGCTCACTGTCTCTGCCAGACGTCCATAATCATCCGCTGACAAATCATAGAGACTGATGGGTTTAACAGGCAGATCCGTAACCAGCTGGTGCCTTCCGGTGTCATCCAGACGGGCATAGACCTGGCTCACATGGAAAATACGGCTGGCAATCTGAGCCAGCAGGAGATTGGTATTGTCATCCTGGGTGGATGCGATAAACAGACCTGCATCCTCAATCCCGGCTGCCTTTAAGACCTGGGGATCCGTTGGGTCCCCTTCCATCTCATACCCCCTGAACTCCTCCGGCAGGTAACGGAAGCTTTCCCTGTCCTTATCCAGCACCACAACTTTATGGCCTTTCTTATATAATGACTTTGCCAGCGCAGCCCCCAACGGTCCGCAGCCCGCGATTACGATACATTTATTTTTATGGAATAACATACGATCTCCTCCTTTCATTTATATGTTCCCAATTCTATTGTAAAAGAGAACCATATAAAGAAACTAGAGAAAATGTATTAAGGGGGCATAAAGATTCTATAAAGATATCTTTATCCCCCTCTTTATACTAAATACTATACCATGAATACCGGCCATGTCAAATCAAACCGGTCCCTCCGCCATGCCTACATGATTCCGAATGCCTTATAAAACAGCCATATGACGGTCCCCCCTATCAGTCCCACAGAGGTCACCACCCCTACCATGAATATGGCCGCGGCCAGCTGCACAATTACGCTGGAAATCAGCGGAAAGCGTTCACACAAATTATCTATCTTCTGTCCCACGGGACTCTTTAACTTAAATATCATTTTAGCTGTCATGGCAATTCCCTCTCTTCCTGCTTAAAGGATACTACCAGATAGCGTAAAGATTCCATCCATGGTTCACGGTATTGTATAAATTATCTGCAAATACGCGGCCCGCTCATATCCTTTAACCGGTAGGAAGTCTCCTCGGCAATGATATTTAAGACATTCTTGTCATTGGGCTTAATGATGTCTCCCCCTTTCATCTCCACACCAATGACCGCATAGACCGTATCATCCTTATATACGGGCGTATATCTAGCCCTGGCTCCCGGCAGTGTATCTGTGGTGGCTCCGGCCTTATGATGGTTTTTATAGACCCAGGCCGCCACAGCCATCTCGTCCGGGTTCTTAAACAGGGAGGTAAGAGAGGACGCGTCCTCTCCTTCCGAGGCCGGATATATCTTCATCCGGTTCATTTTCCCGTCCAGCATATCGTATATAACAATGTTGCGTTTTAATAAGCTCTGTACCAGCCTTCCGCATATATCCAGTATCTCTTCACGGGTGGTTCCCTTTCTCAGATTCCGGTTGATACCAAACAGAATCTGCATATACCCCGATTCAGCCTCACTTTTCTCTGCTTCCCGCTTAAGCCTGGCCGCCATGGAGCTGGTAATCAGGGCACAGACAAGCATGGCCGCAAAGGTAAAAGGATAAATACTGCCGTCTGCCTGAAAGGTGTAGCGCGGCGGCGTGAAAAAGAAGTTGAACAGCAGCACCGATGCCACGGAAGCCAGAAAACCATAGGTACCGGCCCTGGTGACATAAGCTGCCAGCATGGTCCCCATCATGTAAATCATGGCCACATTGATGATGCCCAGCTTGTAGTGGTCCAGTACCATAGAAAGAAAGGTGCATCCCGCCATGATAAGGCCTGTCTTTAAGATATCCATGCTGTATTTCCGTCCGTTTTCCGGCTTTTTAATCTTTCCGTTCTCCCTGGCCGCGGCATCCGGTATCACGTATACATCCATGTTGGGTACGGCCTTGATGAGACGGTCAATTATGGTGGACTTCAAGTGGAGGAAGCTGCGTTTTCTCACCGTCCTGCCTATGACAATCTTGGAAATGCCGTTCCTTCTGGCATAGCCCGCAATCTGCTGTACAATATCATCCCCGTAAAGGGTAATCACATTGGCCCTGAACTGCTTGGCCAGATTAATATTGGCCTCCATGCTCCTGCTGATTTTTGCATGTTCCCTTTTCATATCCGCTGTTTCCACCAGAACCGCTGTAAAATCCGCGTGAAACGCCCCTGCCATCCTGGCCGCGGTCCTGATTACCCTTGCATTGGTGGGGGAGGGGGACAGGCATACCAGCACGTGCTCACCGGTGTAATAATCCTTGCCCGCCGCATCCCGCTCCCTGACCACCTCCCGGTTGACCCGGTCCGCTGTCCGCCTTAAGGCTATTTCACGCAGGGCAGACAGGTTTTCCACTGTAAAAAAGCGGACAGACGCCTTGTCCGCCTGGTCTTTGTGGTAAATCTTCCCGTCCTCCAGGCGCTGTCTCAGTTCCTCCGGCGCAATGTCCACCAGCTCCACCTGTCCGGCATCATCAAAAATATCGTCCGGGATTCGTTCATATACCCGCACATGGGTAATGGATGCCACGATGTCATGAAGGCTCTCCAGGTGCTGCACATTGACCGTGGTGTACACGTTGATTCCGGCGTCCAGCAGCTCAATCACATCCTGGTAGCGCTTTTTGTGACGGCAGCCCTGGGCATTGGTATGGGCCAGCTCATCCACCAGAATCAAATCCGGCCTTCTCATAAGGGCCGCATCCAGGTCAAATTCCTTCAGGATGATTCCCTTATACGTTACCGCCATTGGGGTCAGCAGCTCCATTCCGGCCAGCAGCTCCATTGTATCCGGCCTGTCATGGGGCTCTATGTATCCGGCCACCACATCCCGTCCCGCTGCCTTTTCCTGCCGGGCAGCCTCCAGCATGGCGTATGTCTTGCCTACTCCGGCCGCGTATCCGAAGAATATTTTAAGCCGTCCCCTTGCCTTGTCACTTTCCCTGGGAAAATTCTGCTTTAAAAGCAGCTCAGGGTCCGGTCTCTCATCCCGCTGCCCGTCCATAAGCCATTTCTCCTTTCTATTGCTCCGTTCTCTAAAACAGCTGTAGAGCTGCCGCAATGCGCGGCAACTCTATACACCATAAGCAAATCATGTTTAAATCAGTCCATCCAGAGCCAGATTCACTTTCAGCACATTCACCCTGGGCTCTCCGAACATTCCCAGGAACCTGCCCGTGGTATACCTGCTGATGACGGCCTCCACATCCTCCACCGCCATATTCCGTTCCCTGGCAATCCGCTCTGCCTGGTAGCCGGCTGCCGCGGGAGAAATTTCCGGGTCCAGTCCGCTGCCTGAGCAGGTTACAAGGTCCACAGGAATGGGCTCCTCTCCCTTTTCCGGATGGGCTGCCCTGATTTTCTCCACCCGCTCAGCTATCATGGCTTCAAGCTCACTGCCTGCCGGTGTCTTGTTGGAGGCACCTGCATATGCCAGAGGCTCTCCGTTTTCGTCTGTAAATGTCCCTGTATCCACATTCATGACTCTGCCCCAAAGATACTGGTTTCCGGTAAACTCCTGGGCCAGAAGGGCGCTTCCATATTTAGTGCCGTCCTTGCCCACAATCACCGATCCGTTGGCCTCATGGCCAAATGCCACATTGGCCGCAGCCGTGATGACCGCCGGGTAAATGACGCTTGTTATGATTAACATGACCAGGAAAAACCCTGCCATTTTTGGCAATACTGATTTTACTGTTTTCATAAACATTCTCCTAACTTTGACTGATTCTGCTGTCTGCATCTGCTTCCTTCACACATCACACCACCAGCCCTGCGGCCGTGATCAGCACGTCGATTGCCTTGATTGCTATGAACGGAATGATGATTCCCCCCAGTCCATAGACCAGGAGATTCCCGGACAGCATCCGGGCCGCAGAGACTTCCCTGTACCTGACTCCCTTAAGAGCCAGGGGAATCAGGGCCACAATAATCAGGGCGTTATATATGATAGCCGAGAACACGGCGCTGTTTGCACTGTGAAGCCCCATTATATTGAGGGCTGACAGTCCCGGATACAATCCCATAAACAGTGCCGGGATGATAGCAAAATACTTGGCAACGTCATTGGCAATGCTGAAGGTGGTCAGGGATCCCCTTGTCATGAGAAGCTGCTTGCCTATCTTCACTATCTCAATCAACTTGGTGGGGGATGAATCCAGGTCCACCATGTTTCCGGCTTCCTTGGCTGCCTGTGTGCCTGTATTCATGGCCACCGCCACATCTGCCTGGGCCAGGGCCGGGGCATCATTGGTACCGTCGCCGGTCATGGCTACCAGATGGCCCCTGGCCTGGTAATCCCGTATCATGTCTAATTTGGCCTCCGGGGTTGCCTCTGCCAGAAAATCGTCCACACCGGCCTCAGCCGCAATGGAGGCAGCGGTCAGCGGATTATCGCCAGTAATCATAATGGTTCTGATTCCCATTTTCCTTAAATCCGCAAACTTTTCCTTCACACCCTGCTTCACAATGTCCTTAAGCTCCACCACGCCCATAACGCGTCCGTTCTTTGCCACCACAAGAGGTGTTCCTCCCTGGTTTGCAATCCGCTTTACGATGTCCTCGCATTCCCTGCTGAACGCGCCTCCATGCCGGTCCACATAGGCTTTAATGGCGTCAGCCGCGCCCTTTCTGATCTCATTTCCATTGTAGTCAATGCCGCTCATCCTGGTCTTGGCAGTGAAGGGCACGAAGGAGGCCTGAAGCTCCTCCATATTCCTTGCGCGGATTCCGAAGCGCTCCTTTGCCAGAACCACAATGCTGCGTCCCTCAGGAGTTTCGTCTGCCAGGGATGACAGCTGGGCCGCATCTGCCAGCTCCATTTCCTTGTGGCCGTCCACCGGAATAAAGGCGTCTGCCTGGCGGTTTCCAAGTGTTATGGTACCCGTCTTATCCAGCAAAAGGGTATCTACGTCTCCGGCCGCCTCAATGGCCCTGCCGCTCATGGCCAGCACATTGGCCTGGTTCAGGCGGCTCATTCCCGCGATACCGATGGCAGACAGCAGAGCGCCAATGGTAGTGGGCGCCAGACAGATTAAAAGCGCTACCAGATTGGTGATGGACGTGGGATTGGCTGCTCCTGCCTCCACGGAGGAGAACACGGAATAGGAGTACAGGGACATGGTAACAAGCACAAAGATAATGGACAATGCCACCAGAAAAATCTGCAGTGCCAGCTCATTGGGGGTCTTTTTGCGGGAAGCTCCTTCCACCATTGCAATCATTTTATCCATGAAGCCCTCGCCCGGATTGCTGCTGACCCGCACCACGATCCAGTCGGATATAACCGTGGTGCCTCCTGTGACGGCACTTCTGTCACCGCCGCTTTCCCGGATTACTGGAGCTGACTCGCCGGTAATGGCGCTCTCATCCACCGACGCGGCGCCCTCCACCACGTCGCCGTCTGCCGGTATCTGTTCCCCTGCCTTAATATAGACAAGGTCCCCCTTTTTCAGTTCCGTGGATTTCACCCTGACAGCCTCGCTTTTGCGGTCAGCCGAAGGAATCCTGGATGCCATGGTATCCTTTCTGCCTGCACGCAGGGCATCTGCCTGGGCCTTTCCCCTTCCCTCTGCTATGGCTTCCGCAAAGTTACCGAATAAAACCGTAAACCAGAGGATGACGGATATGGCCAGTATATAACCCGGCGCAGCGTCCCTGATACCTGCCAGAGAAAACAGGAACATCACAAAGGTCAGGATGGCGGATACAAAAACCATAAACATGACCGGATTCTTTATCTGGGTCCTTGGATTCAGTTTAATAAAGGAATCCTTAAGGGCTCTGCACATAATCTCATGATTGGAAAATATACTCTTTTTTTGTTCATTCATGTCTCATTGACCTCCCTATGCTATCATCTGGAAAAACTCAGCCACCGGGCCAAGTGACAGGGCCGGGAAAAAGCTGAGGGCCCCTACCAGCAGTACCACGAAAATCAAAAGGAAGATAAACATGGCATTATGGGTGGGAAGGGTGCCGGAGCTGACCGCTACCTTTTTCTTTGCCGCCAGACTGCCTGCAATGGCCAGGGTGGCAAACATGGGCAGGAACCTTACAAACAGCATAATCAGTCCGATGCTCACATTCAGAAAGGGCGTATTTGCGTTAAATCCTGCAAATGCGGAACCATTGTTGCCGCCTGCGGATGAATACGCGTAAAGGACCTCTGACAATCCATGGGCTCCCGGATTATTCAGGCTGTCATGGGTGGACGGAAGCAGCGTGGCGATACCGCTGCCCACCAGGATAGCCACAGGGGTCGCAAGGCAGACCAGCACAGCCATCTTCATCTCAAAGGGTTCTATCTTTTTGCACAGGTACTCCGGCGTACGCCCCACCATCAGCCCCGCTATAAACACTGTAAGGATGGCAAACCCCAGCATACCGTAGAGCCCGCAGCCCGTACCGCCGAATACCACCTCTCCCAGCTGCATCAGCAGCATAGGAACAAGTCCGCCAAACGGCGTGTAGCTGTCGTGCATGGAATTGACCGAGCCGTTGGAAGCAGCCGTGGTAAATACAGCCCATGTCCCGGATGTGGCTATGCCAAATCTGGTTTCCTTACCTTCCATATTACCGCCTGCCTGTCCCTCAGTCCCCATATAGACCGCGCCGTCCTGGGCTATCTGGGGGGTGCCGGCCTGTTCACTGCAGCCCACAATGGCCAGCGCTGCCGCCAGCATGATGAACATGGCCAGGAACACCGCCACGCCCTGTCTCTTGTCCTTCACATTCCTGCCAAAGGTAAAGCACAGGCCCGCCGGTATGAGAAGCAGGGAAATCATTTCAAATAAGTTGGATAACGGAGTGGGGTTCTCAAAGGGGTGCGCCGAGTTGTTGCCCCAGAAACCGCCGCCGTTGGTTCCCAGCTGCTTAATGGCAATCTGGCTGGCAGCCGGTCCCAGAGGAACGACTCCCTTTGTGACCTCTGCGGCGGTGCCGTCCTCCTGTTCCACCACCACCGGTTCCACCAGCTGTACCTCATCGTACTGCTTAAAGGTCTGCGGAACACCCTGGGAGGCAATGGCAAGAGATACCACCACTGACAGCGGAATCAGTATGTAAAGGACTGTCCTTGTCATGTCGGTGTAGAAGTTTCCCAGTCCCCTCTCCTTCACGCGGACGAATCCGCGGATCAATGCGAACAACACTACAATTCCCACAGCGGCAGACACGAAATTCTGGAAATTCAGCCCGATCATCTGGCTGAAATAGCTCAGACTGGACTCTCCTGAATAGGCCTGCCAGTTTGTGTTGGTGGTGAAGCTGGAGGCCGTATTAAAGCCCAGATGCCAGCTCATTCCGCCCATTCCCTGGGGATTAAGGGGGAGCAGGTTTTGAAAGCACAGAATGGCCCAGAGCACCGCCAGGCTCATCACGCTGAATACGGCTGTGCACACGGAATATTTCTTCCAGCCCATCTCCTCCTCTTTATCAATCCTCAGGACCCTGTAAATCAGGTTTTCCACAGGCAGCAGAAGCCTTGACAAAAACACCCGCTCCCCGTTCATCACCTTTCCCATATAGGACCCAAGGGGTATTGCTAACACTACCAGTATGACACAGTAAATTATCATCTGCAACGCCACATTCATCATTGTTTATCACCTCTCAATAAAATGATTACCAGGTAAGCCAGTATAATAACCGCGGTTATTCCTATGATACCTAACAGTAATGCCATGGATGATTCCTCCTCTTTTCAAGATAGGGGTATGGTACCACAGATGGTGATAAAGATTCCATATGGGAGCTGGCTGCTTTGTATAAATATAATGTTAATATAAAAGAAATACGCTCCGTCCTCTGTCGCAAAAACATAATGCGGCTGCATCCATGTATGCGATATACATGGATACAGCCGCAGCTTATCACAATATTTTTTATTCCATTATTCCCAAAATACCGACATGAGCTCCCTGACAGCCCTCTCACTGTCCACCTCCACCGCAAAACGCACGTATTCCGCCTGGAACGGGTGCTCCCTCAGATCCGTCACAATCATTCCCCTGCAATAGGTGCCGCCGCACTCCACCCTGGCCTTCCTGCTCTCGGTACGGACCAGGCTGGGCGTCACGGCGCACATAACAGCCAGGGGATCATGGAGAGGACAGTCACCCATGCAGTAGTTCTGGGTCTGGTTTCCCCTGAGATAATGGACCATGGCCTGCCTCATATAATCCACTGCCGGACGGCAGGCCGGCTTGCAGCAGCCCGACAGCCAGTCCAGATGCTCCATTTTAAGCCTTGTCCTCATGGTGACATCCAGTCCCACTACCGTGATATCCATACCGGAGGTAAACACCTGGTCGCAGGCCTGGGGATCGCAGGCCACATTGGCCTCGGCCACAGGAGATACATTTCCGCGCATGGTCAGGGTACCGCCCATCATCACAAGGCCCTTTACCTTATGCACAAAACCGGGATATTCCCTAATGGTGCGGGCTATATTGGTCAGAGGGCCAAGGGTGATGACCATAAGCTCTCCCTCATACTGCTCAGCCAGATCCATGTGGAACCGGCTCACGTCCACGTCTCTTGTACTGCGGCGGCTGGGAGGTAATTCCACATTGCCCAGCCCGTTTTTGCCGTGTATAAAGGCAACCCGGCCGTCCCATTCCCGGCAGGATGGCTTCTCCGCCCCCCCTGCCACCGGTATAGCGGGCGCTCCTGCCAGGTCCAGTATCTTCATGGTATTCTCCGCTGCCAGCCATGCCTCTACATTGCCGCACACCGCAGATATGCCCACTATCTCTATCTCAGGATTAAAAAGCGCGTATAATAGGGCGATGGAATCATCCACCCCTGTATCCACATCCAGTAAAACCTTCATCTGCCTCTCCTCTTTCATTATGTCATGCGGTATATCCCGGCGCCAGTATCCTGTCTGCTGTCCCGGCTTCCTCTGCCGCCTCTGCTGCCTCAGCCGCCAGTTCCAGGGCGCACCGGATCATGCTGTCCAGGCTCTGCTCCCGTTCCTCGTTGGTAAGAGCCCTGTCATGGTGGATGCTGCTCCCCACAGTCACCATGCTGAGCGCTCTCCTGCCCGCTCTTGCCGCTGTGCAGTAGAGGGACAATGTCTCCATTTCCTGGACCAGAACCCCCATTTTTTCCCACTGTCCTTTTTCTCCCTGACAGTCCTCATAAAACACATCCGAACTGTATACATTCCCTGCCCGGAAGGGGGTATGGCTGTTTCTGGCATGGGCCGCAGCGGCCTCCAGAAGGCCGAAATCCGCTATGGGTGCAAAGGTTCCCGGCAGATGGTACTGGGAGGGAAAGTTAGAGTTGGTGCAGCAGCCCATGGCCAGCACCAAATCCCCCACCTCCACATTGCGGTGAATCGCGCCCGCGGTCCCCACCCGGATGATTGTGTCCACATCATAATTGTGATAGAGCTCGTACGCATAGATACCCATAGAGGGAATGCCCATGCCGCTGCCCTGGACCGATAGTTTCTTACCCTTATAATATCCTGTATATCCATTCATGCCCCTTACCCGGTTGTAGCAGAATACGTCGGTCAGATAGGTCTCTGCAATGTATTTTGCGCGCAAAGGGTCACCCGGCATCAGGACAGCCTTGCCAATCTGTCCTGGTCCCGCTTCATTATGGAATGTTTTCATATTTGATTACTCCGATTTCTTTATTATATTCCTGTCATTCTTTCTTCGTATGCTCAGCTCATGCTGCTCGGAACCAAAGAACAGCTTTTGGGACAGGACAGGTGTATCATACTCGGAATAGAGCACCTCCTCCAGAATCAGGATTGGGTCTCCCTCCTGCATGTTCAGTATATTTGCCAGACGCTCCCTGGCCTGTCCCAGCCGGATTTTGGCATCGCTGTACAGGCCGCCTTCGGACAGCAGCCCGGTATAATACTGGTAAACGGTATCCGGATTCTCCAGGTCCACATCGCTGTTGTCAAGTACCTCATGAGGCATATACACCATGGCAAAGCCAGCCGGCGTATCACCGCAGTAATAGGTTATGTCAATGACCGCCACCACGCTGGAGGGCCGCAGCTTAAGCACCTGCTGGTGCTTTTGGGTGGCCGGCTGGAACCCTATGGCGGTCACCACCTTATCAATGGGCCTGCTGCAGAAATCCACAATGGGATTTCCCACCTTCTCCAGCCCGCTTTTGCTCATATCCTGGTTGGAAAGCACAATGTTGCCCTTTCCCTGATGGTTTATGATTAAACCATCCTCCTGAAGAAGCAGCATGGCCTGCCGCAATGTGCCTCTGCTGACTGCAAGCTGTTCTGCCAGGATGTTCTCTCCAGGCAGCTTATCCCCAGCCTTATACTTTCCCTCTTTCAGCCATTGGCTGATGGTTTCATAGGCAGTCACATACAACGGTATCTTTCCATTCTTCTCATTTATCACATTTTCCCTTCACAGGTCTGCTTGCTCCTTTCGCGCGCCCGGCGGGCAGTCCTCACTATAGCTCACTATAGATTAGTATAGAACTAATCCACCAATTTGCCAAGTGCCTCCGGACCTTTCACCCTCTTTCCCACAAACAGCAGTACCAGCAGCGTCACCCCATAGGGCAGCATCTGGACAAACTGGGACGGGACAGACGCATCCGTCAGATAGAATCTGGCTGCCTGGGCCACCGCAAATATCATTCCGGCTCCCATGGAGCCCAGGGGCTGCCATCCGCCGAAAATGTTGGCTGCCAGTCCCAAAAACCCCCTGCCCTGCCGTCATATCCGCCACAAACAGGTTGTTCTGGGAAATGGACAGGTAGGAACCTGCCAGCCCTGCAATGCTTCCTGCGGCTATCATGGCAATGTAACGGTAACGGTTCACCTGCACACCGGCAGTCTGAACCGCGTAGGGCTGGTCTCCGATGGCCCGGTACCTGAGTCCGAACTTGGTCTTATAAAACACAATCCACACCGCAGCTACAATAAGGAACATGGCATAGAGATAGGGGGACTGGTCTTTAAACAAGGCCCCGATAACCGGAATACCAGAAAGGCTGGGTATGGTCAGATTGGAAATGGAGGGAACGGATTCCGACATTCCTTCTGTCTGCCAGATTGCCTTTAACATTACGGCCGTGATACCGCTGGCAAAAAGATTGATGCCCACGCCTACCACTGACTGGTGGGCCTTCCATTTCAGGCAGAAAAGGGCATAAAACCAGCCAATCATACCGCCCAGGACCACGGACAGAAGCACCCCGGCCATGGCTGATCCGGCTGCATAGGAACCGGCTGCCCCGGCAAACGCGCCGATGAGCATGATTCCCTCCACACCCAGGAGGATGATGCCCCCGCGCTCAGCGATGGTGCCGCACAGGGCCCCCAATATAATGGGCACTGAAAGCTGAAGGGTAAGTCCGATAAAATTATTAATCATATCCATATGTCATCCTCTCTTTCTGCTCCACTTAATCAGTTCCGGAGCCGCTACCAGGAGTATCACCAGACTCTGTATTACCGTCACCATGTTGGTGCTTACCATGGTCTCGCGGCTCATTCGCAGCGACCCCATATCCATGATTCCGAAAAGCAATGCGGTCAAAAGCACACCGGCCGGATGATTCCTTCCCAATATGGCCACGGCGATTCCCGTAAAGCCGAAGGATGGGGAAAAACCCTCTATAAAGCGGTGGTATTTTCCAAACACCTCTGTAATGCCCGCCAGGGCCGCGATTCCTCCGCTGATGGTCATGGACATAATCAGAAACATGTTGACACGGATTCCGGCTGTTCCGGAGGCAGAGGGATTGGCTCCCACTGCCCTCAGCTGGTATCCCACCGATGTCTTCCACAGGAATATGTACATGGCTGCCGCCACAAAGAGCAGCAGGAACAGTGCATAGGTGAGCTGGGTCCTGGGCACCAGCTTTCCGAACCAGATTCCCTCGGCTATAAGCTCTGTCTGGGCCGTGGAACCCTCTGTCTTAAAGGGCCCGTTTACCAGATAGGATGTAAAAAGAGTACAGATATAGTTCAGCATAATGGCCACGATTACTTCATTGGTGCTGAATCTGGCCTTAAAAATGCCGGGAACGCTGCCCACAAGCATGCCCGCCGCGATTCCGGCCAGGATGCTGATTACAAGCAGCAGGGGAGCAGGGAGCGCGCTAAAGTAAAGGGCGGTGATGACACTGGCCATGGCTCCTGCGTGAAGCTGGCCCTCTGCGCCGATATTCAACATACCGCACCTGGAACCCATGGCCACGGCCAGGCCTGTAAAGGCCAGCGGAATGCTCTTGCTGATTGTATTGGCCAGGGACTGCGGTGTGCCCAGAGCTCCCTGAATCAGGGAACCGTAGGCTTTAACAGGGGATTCCCCTGCCAGGAGGATAAAAAGGGCTCCTATCAGAAGCGCAAGCCCTATGGATGCCAGGGATTTGCCTATTTCCGCTGTGTGCCTGCCGCCGCGGATTTTTCCAACGGTCCGGGCTTTCTCACCTGTCCGGTCACCTCCGTCTGCCTGGGCGTTCTTATTGCTGTTCCATTTCATGAGCCCGCACCTCCTGTTTTTTTCCTGCCATGAACAGTCCGATTTCTTCCTTTGTATACTCCCCGTTGTCAAACTGGGCGCTGACCTCTCCCTCGTAGAATACAGCGATGCGGTCGCTCAGGTTCATGACCTCTGAAAGCTCTGCCGATATAAGCAGGATTGCCTTTCCCTGCTCCTTTAACTGAAGAAGTGTCTTATGCACCCTCTCAATGGCTCCGATATCCAGACCTCTCACAGGCTGGGCCACCACCACCAGCCCGGGATCATGGCTGATTTCCCTTCCCAGTATCACCTTCTGCTGGTTGCCGCCTGAAAGCTGTCCTATCTCCTGGTCCACACCGGCCACCTTGATTTCAAACTCCTCAACCTGTTTCTCTGCGTCCTGTCTCAGCCTCTCATAATCAATGAAACCCTTCCTGCAATACTCCGGCGTTTCCTGATAGCCCAGCAGGAAATTCTCTGTAATGGAAAAGCTGGGAATCATGGCATTCTTATGGCGGTCTGATGGGATGTATCCCAGGCCCATGGCCTTCCTGTCCTTGACAGCCATGTTCTGGACCGGAATTCCATTTATAAAAATTTCGCCTTCCCTGACCCTGCGGTTTCCCACGATCATTTCCTCCAGCTCCTGCTGCCCGTTGCCATCCACCCCGGCAATGCCCAGGATTTCTCCGGCACGGACCTTCAGGCTGACGGTTTCCCCGGCCCTCTCATGAAGGCGCACACCTTTCAGCTCCAGAACGGCCTGGCCGGTTTTCTGTCCCCTCTTTGCCACGATGTTCTCCACCTGCCTGCCCACCATCTGGGTGGCCAGCTCCCTCTCATTGGTGGAGCTGGTGTCGCACCGGAACACCACCTTCCCCTTCCTGATGACTGTAATGCGGTCAGACAGGGACATGGTCTCATTCAGCTTATGGGTGATGAATATGATGGTCTTGCCGTTTTCCTTTAGCTGGCGCAGAATCTTAAACAGCTCGTCCACCTCCTGGGGCGTGAGAACCGCGGTGGGCTCATCCAGGATAATGATGTCCGCTCCGCGGTACAGGGTCTTGAGTATCTCCACCCTCTGCTTCATGCCCACGGACAGGTTCACCACCTTCTCCTGAAGGTCAATCCTGAATCCGAACCGTTCCACCAGCTCCTCCACCTTTTTCCGGCTTTCCTTCCGGTTGAGGAACAATCCTCCGGATTCCTTTCCCAAAATAATGTTTTCAAGAACCGTCAGCTGATTCACCAGCATAAAATGCTGATGAACCATTCCGATTCCCAGGGCATAGGCATCGTTGGGATTGGCTATGGCGGCCTTTTTTTCATTGATTAAAATCTCTCCCCCCACCCGGAGAGATTC
>OBXO01000990.1_pt1 | contig 16196 bp, 16 predicted proteins | sample 1501431 | NCBI WGS metagenome assembly OBXO01 (sample SAMEA2580163, study PRJEB22360) | human gut metagenome | biome: human gut; feature: human-associated habitat; material: faeces | place: Denmark | collected 2008/2010 | reverse complement strand
CCCCCGGCCGTTCCGGCGGCGTCCTCACCTGCTTAACTAAATCTCTACTGAAAGGAGTATAACATGAATTTCTGGTTTTCTGAAAAACACACGCCGGGGGTAAAGCTGTCCATCCGGGTAGACCGCCAGCTCTACAGCGGCAAGAGTGAATTCCAGCGGATTGACGTCTTTGATTCCCCGGAATTCGGACGGTTTCTGACGCTGGACGGTTATATGATGCTGACGGAAAAGGACGAATTTATCTATCATGAGATGATCACACACGTGCCTCTGGCTGTCCATCCGGCGGTAAAACAGGTGCTGGTGATTGGCGCGGGGGACGGAGGAGTAATCCGGGAACTGACCCGTTACCATGAGATAGAACACATTGACATGGTGGAAATTGATCCCCTGGTGGTGGAGGTGTGCAGAAAATATCTGCCGAAGACAGCCTGCCGCCTGGATGACGAGAGGCTCACCATCCACTACGAAGACGGCCTGAAATTTGTCCGCTCCTGTGAGAATCAGTACGATTTGATTATCGTGGATTCCACCGATCCCTTCGGACCGGGGGAGGGACTGTTTACCAGGGAATTTTACGGTAACTGCTATAAGGCTCTGAAAGAAGACGGAATCATGGTCAACCAGCATGAAAGCCCGTTTTATGACGCCGATGCGGAGGCCTGCAAGAGGGCGCATAAGCGGATCGTGGAATCCTTCCCCATCAGCCGCGTCTATCAGGCCCATATTCCGACTTATCCGTCGGGACACTGGCTGTTTGGGTTTGCATCAAAGAAATGCCATCCGCTTAAGGATTTGAATGAAACCAGGTGGAACATGCGGGGCTTATCCTGCCGATACTATACCACCACACTTCATAAGGGCGCATTTTACCTGCCCGCTTACGTAGAGGAGATGTTAGAAGATGTTGAAGGCAAATATTGAGAATTTTCTGGCTTGTGACGCACCGTATGAGGAGGCGGATATCGTTTTATACGGCGCACCGTTTGATTCCACCACCTCCTACCGGCCCGGAGCCAGGTTCGGTTCCAGGGCGGTGCGCTCGGAGTCTTACGGTCTGGAGAGCTATTCCCCATACCAGGATAAAGACCTGCTTGACTGCACCGTATTTGACAGCGGAGATTTGGAGCTGTGCTTCGGCAGTGCGGAGGCAGCCCTGTCCGACCTGGAAATGAGGGCGGGAGAGATAGTAAAAGATGGAAAAGTGCCGTTTATGATTGGCGGGGAGCATCTGGTAACTCTGGCGGCCGTCAGGGCCGTGAGGGAGAAATATCCGGATCTCCATATCATACATTTCGATGCACACGCCGATCTGAGGGATGATTACCTGGGTGCGAAGCTGTCCCATGCCTGCGTGATCCGAAGGTGCCATGAGCTTTTGGGCGACGGCCGCATATATCAGTTCGGCATCCGCTCCGGAGACAGGGAGGAGTGGAGCTGGGGGCGGAAACACGTATATACCCACCGCTTTAATCTGGCGCAGGAGAGTCTTATGGAGGCGCTCCGGGCACTGCAGGGAAAGCCGGTATATCTGACCGTTGACCTGGATGTGCTGGACACCTCAGTCTTCCCGGGCACGGGAACGCCGGAACCGGGCGGCGTGAGCTTTGATGAGCTTCGCAGCGCCGTGACGCTGGTCTGCAAAAATGCAAAGATAGCCGGCTGTGATGTCAACGAACTGGCTCCGATGCTGGACGTATCCGGTGCATCCACGGCCGTGGCCTGCAAGATTGTCAGGGAGATGCTGATCGCACTGTCGGATAGAATGAAACCGCGCAATAAATAAAGCAGGCAATAAATAAATCGGGCAATAAAGCAGGGGATTAAACGAATTTTAAATAATACAGAACAATAAGTAAAGCAGAGAAATGCAAGGAGGAATAAAGCATGGGAAAAGCGTTAATTATCGGCTGCGGGGGCGTTGCATCCGTGGCAATTCACAAATGCTGCCAGAACAGCGAGATATTTGAGGGGATCTGCATTGCCAGCCGTACAAAATCAAAGTGTGATGCGTTAAAAGAGAAGCTGGAAGGCACCACCAGGACGAAAATCGAGACGGCGCAGGTGAATGCTGACAATGTCGGGGAGCTGGTTGCCCTGATTGAAGCGTATAAACCGGATGTGGTGCTGAATCTGGCGCTGCCGTATCAGGATTTAACGATTATGGACGCCTGCCTGGCGACGAAGACCCATTATATCGATACGGCCAACTATGAGCCGGAGGACACGGCGAAATTTGAATATAAATGGCAGTGGGAGTACCGTGAAAAATTTGAAAAGGCAGGTATTACGGCCCTTCTTGGAAGCGGCTTTGATCCGGGCGTGACCGGCGTATTCTCAGCCTATGCGCTGAAGCATGAATTTGATGAGATTAACTATATCGATATCCTGGACTGTAACGGAGGCGATCACGGCTATCCCTTTGCCACAAACTTTAATCCGGAAATCAATATCCGTGAGGTATCTGCCAAAGGCTCCTACTGGGAAGACGGCCGCTGGGTGGAGACGGAGCCGATGGAGATAAAGAGAGAGTACGATTTTGAGGGAGTCGGAAAGAAGGATATGTATCTGCTCCACCATGAGGAGATTGAATCACTGGCCCTGAACATGCCGGGAATCAAACGCATCCGCTTCTTCATGACCTTTGGACAGAGCTATCTGACCCATCTCAAATGTCTGGAGAATGTGGGTATGACATCGATCAAACCGATTATGTACGAGGGCCGGGAGATTGTGCCGCTCCAGTTTTTAAAGGCGGTTCTCCCCGAACCGGCTTCGCTCGGGCCGCGCACGGTGGGCAAGACGAATATCGGCTGCATTTTCCAGGGGAAAAAGGACGGCAAAGAGAAGAAGTATTACCTGTACAATATCTGCGATCACCAGGAATGCTATAAAGAAGTAGGTTCCCAGGCAATTTCCTATACCACCGGCGTTCCGGCCATGATAGGGGCAATGCTGGTTATGAACGGTACCTGGAAGAAACCCGGTGTCTGGAATATCGAAGAATTTGATCCGGATCCGTTCATGGATGCGCTGAATCAATGGGGCCTTCCATGGAAGGAGTCCTTTGAGCCGGTGCTGGTGGATTAATAAATGATGAAAAAGAATGCTGGAAAATAAAGGAGAAGGTTCGATGGAATACTGGGATGGATTGCTGAAAACCCCATATTATCTGGTGGATGAAACACTGTTAAAACAGAACCTGGATATTCTCAGGGAGGTTTCCGGGAAAGCCGGATGTAAGATCCTGCTGGCCCAGAAGGCATTTTCCATGTTCTCCGTCTATCCCCTTCTCCGGGAATATCTGGCGGGAAGTGCAGCCAGCGGACTTTTTGAGGCCAGACTGGGGCATGAGGAATTCGGCGGGGAGACTCATGTCTTTTCGGCCGCTTACAGGGAAGACGAATTCGATGAGATACTCAGATATGCGGATCACGTCGTCTTCAATTCGCCGTCCCAGGTGAAGAAATACGGGGAACGGGTCAAAGCGGCGGGAAAGTCGGCCGGGCTGCGACTGAACCCCGAATGCTCCACACAGGAAGGCCATGCGATTTACGATCCCTGTTCGCCCGGTTCCAGACTGGGGACGACAAAGCGGAACCTGGAGAGCGCAGGGAAGTTTGAAACGGAAATTTTACCGTATCTGGATGGATTTCATTTTCACACGCTCTGTGAGCAGAATTCCGATGCCCTCGAGACGACGCTTGCGGTGCTGGAGGAAAAATTCGGAAACTATCTGCCGCGCCTTAAATGGCTTAACCTGGGAGGGGGCCATCATATCACCAGGGAAGATTATGACCGGGAGAGGCTGATACGCCTGATATTGAAACTCAGGGAAAAGTACGGCCTGGAAATATATCTGGAGCCGGGGGAGGCCGTGGTCCTGAATGCCGGTTTTCTCGTCTCCACGGTCCTTGAGACAATGGAAAACGGAATAGAGATAGCGGTACTTGATACGTCGGCCGCCTGCCATATGCCGGATGTGCTGGAGATGCCCTACAGGCCGCCGGTGCTTGGGGGCGGGGAACCGGGAGAAAAGCCGCACACATACCGTCTGGGCGGCCCGACCTGCCTGGCCGGGGATGTCATTGGCGACTACTCCTTCGACACGCCGCTGACGGAAGGAAAAAAGGTGATATTTTCTGATATGGCGCTTTATACCATGGTCAAAAATAACACGTTTAACGGAATGCCTTTACCGTCTCTCGTACTCAGGGATTTACAGGGAAGGTTCCGGCCGGTGAAAGAATTTGGTTATGATGATTTTAAAGGCCGGCTGTCATAAGCAGAAGTGCGGTAATATCAGTTCAGATTTTGTTACATGATTATTTGCTAAAAGGATAAAACTTCCTTACTGTGTCCATACTATTTTAAAAAGTGTAAGCAGGAGAGAGGAAGTAGAATGAAAAAACAGGATAAGCGTGGAAAGACAGGAGCCGAGCGGGAAATGGAGGCAGGAACGGATCAGGAAAGACGGGAGGAAGAGCTGAAAGAAATACTAAGTTATTACAGCAGCATGACTTCACCCTCATCACAGGAGAATATTGTGTCTATGATGCAGGAAATACAGGAACTTTACGGCTGGATTTCTGCTGAACATAAGGAAATGGCGGCTGAGGCGGCAGGAGTCAAGCTGTCTGTTATTGACTGTATCATGAAACTTTACAAAAGCCTCAAACCGGCTCCCTATCGGCACAGGATGACGTTCTGCACCGGAAAAAACTGTCACAGGGAAGGCCAAAATCTCCTGGACACAGCAAAAAAAGAACTTGGGATTAAAGGGAAGATCCCGGCTTTTGGCGCCCTTTCTTCGGATAAGAAAGTCCTGCTGGAGACCAGGGACTGCCTGAAGCAATGCAGGACAGCCCCGAATTTTCTGCTGGACGGAAAGCTGTATTCTTCAGCCGGGGAAGAAGAGGTAAAAAAATTGTTGAAGAAGTTGAGAGCAGAGCTGTAGAGGTTACTGTTCACACGGTTGTACTCCGCGAGGTGTTTTCGCTGTTTTTTGCGAAAATCCCGAGTTGTGCGGCGCGAAACGGCGTTTTTTTTTGCCGATTCTGTGCATCATTTGTTACGGTTTAGCCGAAGGCTGAACTGTAACATCCGGCGGCGTAATTTTCATCAATACCATTGCAAGTATCGAAAAAAAGCAATATAATAATTGAATCGAAAGATGGTATAGAATTTACGAAAAGGATGGAACACGCTATGATTCAGGATATTGCCCCGCACAGATACGACAACGCCTTTAAGACGAGGAGGCCGGAGGCTGCGGATTATGTTTTGGTGATACATAATAACCGGACTCTGCTGATTGACAGAGAACAGACTACGGCTGCCCGGAGACGGGAAACGGAGACACCGGAAGCGGTCTATGAAATTCCCCTGTTTTCTGAAATTACGGAGGTGGTTGCCGATGCCGTGGAACGGGCGGTCTATCTGTTTGCAATTGATGAAAAATCTTATTTCCTGATAGAGAATAAGGAAGAGAATGCGGTGGCAGAAAACGGCCGTTTTGCCTTTAAAGGGACACAGTATTTCAGACTGATGGAACCAATGTATCAGGCGTTTGCCGCTATCACGGCGACCCAGATATGGAGATGGCGGGAGAGCAGGAAATTCTGCGGCCGCTGCGGTGCGGGTACAACGGACAGTACAACGGAACGCGCCCTCGTCTGTCCGGTCTGCGGACAGATTGAGTACCCCAAAATTTCACCGGCCGTTATCGTGGCGGTCACGAACGGAGATAAGCTCTTAATGTCAAGATACCGCGACAGGCCCTATAGAGGTTATGCCCTGATTGCCGGTTTTGTGGAGATTGGGGAGACATTTGAAGAGACGGTGCAGAGGGAAGTAATGGAGGAAGTTGGACTTAAGGTTCGGAATATCCGCTATTTCAAGAGCCAGCCATGGGCGTTTACCGATACGGAGATGATAGGCTTTTTTGCCGAACTGGACGGAGACGATACGATTCGGCTTGAGGAGGATGAGCTGTCGGAGGCCGGTTGGTACCGCAGAGAGGAAATTCCGGATGACGAGGTTTTTATCAGTGTGGGAAGTGAGATGAAGATGGCCTTTAAATATGGTAGTGACTGGGAAAGCCGGATAGGAGCGGTGTGACGGAAAAAGATTTGGCCATCGGCCGATGTCAAATCCGGTTATTGAAAATGGGGATGCGTTTTCATCCCCGTTTTTCAGTTAAGGTGAAGAAAAGCCGGAAAAGCATGTTTTTAGCGTTATCATGCCATATCCTCATAAAATTAAGCCTGCATTTTCCCCCTGTTCTTAGCTTCATACATGGCCTGATCGGCAGCGGGGTAAACAGTTTTTATAAGACATACCGTCATCAGGAGAGAGCGCAATGCTGATACTGACAGAGATAAAGGGGAGGCCCTGGCTGGTGCTTTGGCGTATGTAGTACATCAGCAGTTCTACCTTCTTTTGGGCAATATTTCTGTCGCGGCCTTCTTCCATATAAGCGATAAGCTCATCTCCTCCGGCCCGGCTCAGTATATCATTGGAGCGGAGCGTCTTCTGCAGGCAATCGGCCAGAAAAATCAGGGCGCTGTCACCGGCGGTGTGACCAAACTGCTCGTTGATTTGTTTGAAATTATCCACATCGATCATAAGGAGGGTGCCGTCGGCTCCGTTTTGGATGCTCGGATTTTCGCTTCGGCAGAGGCTCTGTTGGAGTTATTTTTGAAGGGAAATCATCACGGATTTTTGAGGATCCCGATTCCCAGAAGTCCGGGGCCGGTATGTACGGCAAGGGAGGCGGCAATCTGCTTTGAAAGAAGATGTTTTCCTTCAGGCAGCGCTTCGGTAATACGCTGCAGCATCTCGTTGGAAGCGGCGGCAGCGTTGCCGTTTAACAGGGAAAACCATACGGGTCCGTCTCCGGCAAAATCTTTTGCCTCGGCTAACAGCTTAGTCATACCCTGCTTGGAACCTCTGATTTTAGCGACGGTATAATAAACGCCTTCCCCGTTGCAGGAGATGATGGGTTTCAGGTTCAGGATATTGCCTACGATGGAGGTGACAAGTCCGATTCGGCCCCCCTTCTGCAGATAGGTCAGCGTGTCCATATAATATAAGATTTTAGAATCCTGTATCTTACCGGGGAGAAGCCGGACAAGCTCTTCATAAGGCATTCCTTCCTCCAGCTTTTGGGCGGCCCAGACAGCCAGAACCCCGGAACCGAAGGAGATATTGCGTGTATCAAGAACAAAGGAAGTCAGTTCCTCTTCCTCATTCAAAACGCTGCACATGGTATTGTACGTTCCGCTCAGGCCGCTTGAAATGGCAAAGGCCAGTACATGGGTGTAGCCTTCCCTTTTCAGCTCATCTGCCATATCCTTTACTTCCTGGGGACTTGGGGTGGAGGTATGCGGAATCTCTCCGGGAAATCGCTCGTACACGGTCTGCGGTGTAATATCTAAGTCGTCGGAATAATCTTTCTCCGGGTAGATAACGTGCAGACGCAGAATCTTCATATTATATTGCCTGATTAATTCCTCTGTCACATCGCATCCGGAATCAATCAGGATGGCCACCCTTTCACGGGGAACTCTATTATCATTCATCGTATTTTCCATAATCAAGAACCTCCAAATGTGGTTATTAAAACTACTTATTAAAGTATGACATAACAAAAAGAAGCTGTCAACTTAATTTAATGAAAAATTGCGGAATAAGAGCGGTATATCTGTAAGTAATACTACCCATTCCTTTTAATTAGTTGACAAAGAAAGGTTTGATTGTTATCATTAACTGTATTACATAGCGAGGTGGGGAATGCAGATGAGCAGAATTGTTTTATCATTATTAGTAGATAACACCGCCGGTGTTTTGAGCCGAGTAGCGGGACTTTTCAGCCGCCGCGGATATAATATTGAAAGTCTTACCGTAGGTGTCACGGCAGATCCGAGATATTCCAGGATGACGGTAGTGTCTCTGGGGGATCAGCAGGTTCTGGAACAGATCCAGAAGCAGCTCGGAAAGCTTGAGGATGTTCACGATATTAAGGAACTCCGGGAGGGACATTCCGTCTATCGGGAGCTGATGATGGTGAAGGTGAGGGCGAATGCCAGCGAGAGAATGGCGATTAACGCCATCGCTGAGATTTTCCGTGCCTCAATCGTAGACGTGGGCAAGGAATCCGTTACGGTAATGCTTACGGGAGACCAGTCCAAGCTGGATGCGATGATTAACCTTCTGGAGGATTATGAGATACTGGAGCTGGCGAGAACCGGCCTTACGGGGCTTTCCAGAGGGGCAGACGACGTCCGTTTTCTTCCGTAACTGAGTTACAAAGTGTCGCCAAAGGCGCACAGAGAGGCGTCGGCGGCATTCTTTATAAAATTATCAACTTTAACATATCCCAAGGAGGAGTACAAAGAATGGCAAAGATTTATTATCAGGAAGATTGCAATTTATCATTATTAGAAGGAAAAACAATTGCCGTGATTGGCTACGGCAGCCAGGGACATGCCCATGCACTTAATGCAAAGGAATCAGGCTGTCATGTAATTATCGGCTTATATGAAGGAAGCAGATCCTGGGCAAAAGCGGAAGCGGCAGGATTTGAAGTTTATACAGCGGCAGAAGCAGCTAAAAAAGCAGATATTATCATGGTGCTGATCAACGATGAGAAACAGGCCCAGATGTATAAAGAGTCTGTGGAGCCGAATCTGGACGAAGGCAACATGCTGATGTTTGCTCATGGTTTTGCGATTCATTTCGGACAGATCGTACCTCCAAAGAACGTGGATGTCACGATGATCGCGCCGAAGGGACCGGGCCATACGGTAAGAAGCGAATACCAGATTGGAAGAGGCGTACCATGTCTGATCGCCGTTCATCAGGATTATACGGGAAAAGCACATGACAAGGCACTGGCTTATGCATTGGCTATCGGCGGAGCAAGAGCAGGCGTTTTACAGACAACATTCCGTGAGGAGACTGAGACAGATCTGTTCGGTGAGCAGGCAGTTCTCTGCGGCGGAGTAACTGCCCTGATGAAGGCAGGATTTGAGACTCTGGTAGAAGCAGGATATGAGCCTGAGAGCGCATATTTTGAGTGTATCCATGAGATGAAGCTGATTGTAGACCTGATTTATGAGAGCGGTTTTTCAGGAATGAGATATTCCATTTCCAATACGGCCGAGTTCGGTGATTACATAACAGGACCTAAGATTGTTACAGATGAGACAAAGAAGGCCATGAAGCAGATCCTGACCGATATCCAGGACGGCACATTCGCAAAGAACTGGCTTCTTGAGAACCAGGTGAACTGCCCGCATTTCAATGCGATGAGAAAGAAAGAAGCGGCCCATCTGCTTGAGAGTACAGGTAACGAGCTGCGCAAGCTTTACAGCTGGAATGATACGAATAAATTAATTGACAACTAAATATATTGAAATGTGTGAAGGGGCTGTTGCAAAATGATTGATTTCTCATCATAGAGCGGCAGCTCTGCTCCATACCCATAAAAATCCGGCAGGAATCCTCTTTTGGGATTCTTCTGCCGGATTTTTGAGTACAATAAATTTAGTGGCTCTCTTTTTCGCCACTTTTTAAGCCGCCTTTATTCCGAAGAAATGGTTTCCTCTTCGGTTCCCTTAGATTTTTGCATGTGTCCGGGCCTTACAATGATCCGGGAAAACAGCTTTAAGGATCTGATGAAACGATGGACCTTCCTGATTCATACTGGACCAAATTTCTAAAAAATTTGTATAAAATACACAGAACATGCGGTTAATAGAAGAAAAAAATGTGTAAAATAGATAAAAAAGACTTGATTGCAAGTTAAAAAGGTGATAGAATTAATGTATTAGAAGACAGGTAACTAAATAATCTGCAAATGAGAGATGAGCAATGCAGCTTCGGGACGGTCTATACAGAGGTAGAGACTGTTAGGAAGAAGCTGCATTTTATTATGCAAAAAAGGAGGCGAGAACGTGGACTGAAACTGCCCCTGTCTTTGAAATCGGCGATTCAAAATTCCTGTAATTAATCAAAATATCCCAAGGAGGTTGTTATGAAAAAGACAATTGCATTAATTCTTGCATCAACAATGGCATTTTCACTGAGCGCATGCGGCAGCAGCGGAAAACAGGCGGCAAGTACGCCCACTGCCGGAGCAAAAGAGGCGGATACTGTTTCGGCGGAAGTATCTGATGAAGAAGCTGATGACTTTTATATCACGATTAAATTTTCAAACGTGTTCCAGCCGGCAGAATGGAATTATAAAGCCAGTGAGTACCTTGCCGAGATAGTAAAAGAGAAAACAGACGGTCACATTGTTCTTGAATACTACGGACAAAATCAGCTGGACTGCTACGGGGAATCTGTGGAGCAGGCTCACAACGGCGCCATTTGGATGGGCCTTGAGGAACCGTCTTATTTTTCCGATTACATAGGTGACTATAATGTATTGGTAGGACCGATGCTTTACACCTCGAACGAGGAATACAATGCTGTTATGGAGACGGATATTGTTAAAGATTTAAATGCCCGCCTTGCAAAAGAGTTCAACATACATGTCCTGGATACCCATTATTCCTTCGGCTTCAGAAGTGTCTGTACGAATAAGGTTGTCGAAAAACCGGCAGATTTGAGCGGCCTGATCCTCCGTTCCACAGAGTCTCCTCTGTTCATCCAGACAATCACTGCTCTGGGAGCGACACCTTCTCCTATGAGCTTTACCGAATGCATCTCCGCGATGTCCAGCGGCGTTGTCAATGGTTTTGAGGGCTCTATTTCAACACTGAAGGATACGGGGGCATATGAGTATACGAAGAATGTAGCAAATACCAACCATTTCATCGCAACCCGCTGGCTGTTCATGGGCGAAGATGTTTACCAGTCGATTCCTAAAAAGTGGAGAGATATTCTGGATGAGTGCTGTGTAGAGGCCGGTATCTGGGAGCAGGAACATGCCCAGGAAGATGAAGCCGATATGATTGCGTTCCTGGAGCAGCAGGGAGTGAAATGGAATGACGTTGACATTGACGCTTTTACAGAAGCATGTACGCCTGTTTATGACTGGATCGTAGAGGAGTATCAGGCAGATCCGGAACTTCATGGAAAGCTGGTCGAGTTCCTTACCGAGTATCGATCCAAGAATAAGTAAGTGTATCAGTGATTGTACGGAAATGTATAATTACCGCTCAAGCAGACTGCCCGATTCCCCGGGCAGTCTCTGTTAAACGGCAGGGCCGGAATACACAGGAAACATATTGCTTTCCTGTTACAGAATAAAGTGGAGGTAGGTATGGAAGAAAAATCCAAAAAGTATTCTTTGAAATCAATATTGAAGAATCTTGATGCGATTATTACCGGCACGAGCCTGGTTATGTGTACTTTATTGGTTAACATCAATGTTCTCATGCGTTATATCATAAGAAGTCCTCTGTTTTGGTGTGAGGAGGTCGTGACAGGGCTTTTTGTCTGGACTGTTTTTATCGGAAGTGCGTATGCTTACCGCACACACGCTCATCTGGGCGTGGATATTTTAGTCAATATGTTACCTGCGAAAATTAAAAAAGCAGTAACCGTAATTGTTCAGATTCTTGAGTTGGGCGTTCTGATTATGCTGACGAATATCAGCGTACAGTATGTTGTCAATACATGGGGCAAGCTGACCAACACACTTCGTGTGCCGAGCTGGTACATTTCAATCGCTGTCCCAGTCGGTTTTGGATTATCACTGATTTACTGTATTTATTTTATAGTTAAGGATTTGCTGAAATTCACAATGGCAGGGAGAGGAGGAGAGACTGTATGATTAGCATAGTTCAATTAATCCCTGTTTTCCTTGTTTTCATTTTCTATTTTTTAGGCATGCCTATTGTTTATGCATTATTCGGTGCCACATTTTTTTATTTTACATTTATTGACACGACCTCACAGAGCTGGCTGATACTTCAGACGGTTATGAAGTCGACACAGTCCTTTTCCATGCTGGCAATCCCCTTCTTTATCATGTCCGGTTCTGTCATGAATTATGGGGGAATCAGTGAGAAAATGATGGATTTTGCGGAGATAGTGACCGGCCATATGAAAGGCGGACTTGCCCAGGTTAACGTACTGCTCAGTATGCTGATGGGAGGCTGTTCCGGCTCAGCCAATGCAGACTGTGCGATGCAGAGCAAGATGCTTGTGCCCGAGATGGAACGGCGCGGTTATTCCAAAGCCTTTTCGGCGGCAATCACGGCTGCATCTTCGGCTGCGACCCCTGTTATTCCTCCGGGAGTCAATCTGATAGTGTTTACTTTGATTGCCCAGATTTCACTGGGACGGACTTTTGCTGCCGGATATGTTCCCGGCATACTCATGGCTGTTTCCATGATGATTACAGTGGCAGTCATTGCAAAAAAGAGAAATTATCCGAAAACCCGTGACAGGCGTCCGGCGGCAAAAGAGATCCTGAAGCAGGCGTTCATATCCTTCTGGGGATTGTTCTTCCCATTTGGAATCATCATCGGTATGCGTCTCGGCATGTTTACTCCGTCGGAAGGTGGCGCAGTAGCTGTGCTTTACTGCTTTATCATCGGAGGGCTGGTATACAAACGTCTCTCCCTGAGAAAGCACCTGATTCCGATTGTGCTTGATACGATTGCAGGTACTTCCAGCGTTGTCCTGATCATGGTGGCGGCGAAGGTGTTCGGTTACTATATGACATGGATCAATCTGCCGAAGCTGGTGGCTGGGGGGATGCTGGGACTGACCGACAATAAATACATTTTTCTCCTGATTTGCAATCTGATTCTCCTGATTATGGGGATGTTCCTGGAAGGCGGCGCGGCACTTATGATTATCACCCCCCTACTTCTGCCCGTGTCAAGACAGCTCGGAATCAACGATTACCATTTCGGACTGGTCGCGATTGTAAATATCATGATAGGCGGCATTACGCCCCCGTTTGGTTCCATGATGTTCACCACCTGCGGTATTACCAAGTGTCCAATCGGGGATTTCCTAAAGGAGGTATGGCCGTTTATCCTATGCCTGTTCCTGGTATTGCTGCTGCTTACCTTTTGTCCGTTCCTTATCACCTGTGTACCGGATCTGCTTTACGGCACAGCGCCGGGTTGAGCCGGCTGAGGGTGGGAGTGACGGTTGATGCAAGATTGAAACGGAGAAATTTATGGCTTCTTTTTACGAGATCGAAATGCAGCATTCGGAAGAGAGTTTCAAAGCGCTCGCCCATATGCAGTATGATATGTTCTGCAAAAAAAACAGAATCTGGCGGACCGCTTTCAGTTTGATGCTGACTGTGACCGGCGTGGTTTGCTTTTCGGAGTGGTGGGGGATTCTGCTGGTGGCATATGGCTGTTACCTGGCCACCGGCACCTACGTCTCCAGCAACCGCACGGCGCATAAACTGTCGGAGCAGCTAAAAAAAACAGGCAGCCCCTTCCCTTCCTCACGTTATGTTTTCCGTGAAAAGGAAATGGATATTTACTGCCTGCCGGAGGGTAACAGAGATGGCTCGGAATTATATTCCACTGTGCGGGGAATAGCGGAGGATGGAAATTATTTTTACATCTTTCGTGATGAGTATGGCGGATATATGATCCCCAAAGCCGCTTTAGGCGATAGTGCGGATGACTTTCGAGATTTTCTGGAAGAAAAAACTCGAAAGACAATCCGACGTAGCAGCATTCCTATTGTGCGCTTGATTAATTGGCTCGGGAGAAGAAAAAAATGAGTATGAAAACGAGAGATTTACTGGAATGCTCACCTGTTATAGCAGCTGTTAAAGAGGAGGGTACTTTGGACGAGGCGCTTGAGACGGATTGCACAATGATTTTCATTTTGTATGGAACGGTTTGTAATATTGCGAAAATCGTAGCACGGATCAAGCAGAAAAATAAATTAGCCATAGTTCATCTGGATTTGGTAGTGGGCTTAAGCTCCAGGGAAGTTTCTGTTGATTTTGTCAAAAAGAATACGGAGGCGGATGGGATTATCAGTACCAGGCCTGTTCTGGTCAGGCATGCGATGGATAACGGTCTCTATGGTGTTTTCAGAACTTTTATGATTGATTCCATTGCTCTTAGCAATATGAAAAAGCAGTTGGAGACATTCCGGCCGGATTTCGTGGAAGTGATGCCCGGGATTATGCCACGCGTGATAAGAGAAATACGCGGATGTACTGATATGCCGATTATTGCGGGAGGCCTTTTGAGAAGTAAGGGAGATATCTTAGAGGCATTTGATGCCGGAGCGGACGCAATCTCCACAACGAATACGGAGCTGTGGAAACTTTGATGCATCCGGTTAAAGTTATTCATTAATTACTCTTTAGTTTTGCCAGCTAAAGGGGAGTATCGTTACTGACATGTGACTATTTTGATTTTATGTCACTTTGTACGATGCTCCCTTTTTTTATGTTTAAATATCCCTGAACTGAAAATTAAAAAGTGGTTGACAGCACGAACTGTATCTGCTATTGTAACAGTACAAACTGTAATATAAAAATATACAGATGGGAGAAACTGGAAATACAGATGAGATATCGCTTATAAAAGGATGATGAAAAAATGACAGGAAAAAACAATCAATCAGGGAGCAGAGAAAAGAGAATCAACATGTCAAGGCGCAGAAAAAGCACGGAAATCCGTAAAAGACGCAGATTTCTTATCTATGGTGCGGCCGGTATAGCCGCCGCTGCCCTGATTGCCGTCTCGGTGCCGCTTTTGCAGAAACGCCAGACCGCCGTATACGGTGAGACAGGGACACGGATGCAGGAGAGTGAGACAGCTGCATCGGAGGCCGGGAATGAGGATAATAAGGTGATGCCAAAGGTAACGTTCGAAGGCATTGATATCAGCGGACTCTCGAAGGAGGCGGCAGCAAAGGCTTTAACGGAAAAGTATTCAGGAACGCTGAAGGTTCAGGGATCGGATGAACCAGTGGAGCTGAAAAACCCGTTGGAGAAAGAGATCAGGCGTATTCTGGAGAGCATGCCGGAGCAGACTGGGGAGGTGAAGCTGTCATTTGATTACGAGCGGATAGAACAGGATATACGGGAACAGGCGGCAGAACTTGCGGGAAAGTGGAACCAGAACCCGTCAGACTCCAATGTGGTTTCTTATAATAAGGAAACAGGGGTTTACGAATATTCCAGAGACCGCAGCGGAAGGACCCTGAATCAGGAAGAGCTTGTAAAGTCCGTTATGCAGTCGGTGAGGGAGGGGAACTATGAAAATCCGGTGGGAGCAGTATTTACCGTCACGCCTGCCGCCCGGACCCAAGCTCAGGCAAAGGCACAGTACCGGGTAATCGGAACCTTTACAACGAAGCTGACCAGCAATAAAAACCGTAATAAGAATGTGGCGCTGGCGGCAGAGGCCATTGACGGGCTGATATTGAAGCCCGGGGAAGAATTTTCCTTCAACAACACCACAGGCAACAGGACGAAGGAAAAGGGGTATCAGCCGGCCGGGGCCTACCGCAACGGGATCCTGATAGAGGAACCGGGCGGCGGTGTCTGCCAGGTTTCCACCACACTATACCACTCGATCATCGAGGCCGGATTTAAGACTACGGAGCGCAATGCGCACAGTTTCGCACCTTCCTATGTGGAAAAGGGGCAGGATGCCATGGTCAGCTTTGACGGCTATGCCGGTCCGGATTTAAAATTCGTTAATACAAGCGCCGCGCCGGTAGTCCTTCGGGCTACGGTCAGCGGACAGGAGCTGAAACTGTCAATTGTGGGGATTCCCGTTCTGGACGATGGGGTCAAGGTCAGCATCCGTTCCGAGAAAGTACGGGATGCGGAACCGACTGCGCCGTCCTACGAAGAGAACAAACAATTACCATTCGGAACAGAGAAGATAGTGGATCAGGGACAGAACGGTTCTGTCTGGAAAAGTTTCCGTGTTCTGACCAAGGACGGGCAGGTCCTGGAAGAAGAACCGCTGCATAACAGTTATTATAAGAGTAAGGCCGGGGTGATTCAGCGCAATACCACGTTCCCTCAGATAGAAGAGACGGCAGGCACGGCAGATTCGGAAGGCGCTGCCGGGACACAGGGCGGAGACGTACAGGCTCCTGAACCGGAACAGCCGGAGGCTGCGGGGCCGGCAGGACCGGCGGAGGAAGCGGCAGAAACACAGGTACCAGTTAACGTTACAGTTCAGCCTTCGGCTAAACCGTAACAAATGATGCACAGAAACGGCAAAAAA
>OBXO01000989.1_pt1 | contig 16203 bp, 10 predicted proteins | sample 1501431 | NCBI WGS metagenome assembly OBXO01 (sample SAMEA2580163, study PRJEB22360) | human gut metagenome | biome: human gut; feature: human-associated habitat; material: faeces | place: Denmark | collected 2008/2010 | reverse complement strand
ATCTGCATTTTTATCTTTATAAGAATTATAAAAATCCAGGAATTCATTCACCAGCGCCTCTGCCTCATCTTCCCGGTTAAAGAGCTGCCCCAGTTCCTGTATAGACTTATACATGCCGGGAACGCTTTTCAGATTCAAAAAAGCAAAATCCATGCCCGCCGCTTCGTATTTACTCTGCAGATCCGACTGCAGGCTGGAAGGGCTTAATACCCAATCCGGTTTTACCGATTTTAAAATCTCCATATCCGGGGACATAGGCGTTCCGATTACTTCCACATCCTGATATCGCTCCGGCAGTGCCGTCAGGCTGCTTTTCGGCACCCCCACCAGATCCAGATTCAGCTTTTCGCAGATGGCAACGGTTGCCATGGAGGTTGCTGCTATGCGGTAGTCAGTTGTAGTTGTTACCTCCGTATTCACGGTCTGGGATACAGCCTTGCTTCCCTGTGTCTGATCTACGCAGCCGCCCAGAGACATCAGGGTACAGAGTCCCAGGATAAGGATTCCGGCTTTTTTCAGTATGGTGCTTTTAATCATCGTCATCTTCCTTCCTGCGTTTGTAGATCATATATAGAATTCCGCCTGCAATTGCCATCAATACTACTCCTGTCACAACGCCGGAGACAACTGTTACAATGGTCAGTTTCACCATCTGTCCCATATCGCCTGTGCTGCTGCTGGAACCCACAGTACGGTCCTCGTTATCTATGCGCAAAGCTGTTTCTTCTTCACTTTCCTCTTCCGGTTTTGTAATCGTTTTGGATGCCGATAGGCCATCTACCCCGTCCAGGGGATTATCGGACTTTACTTTGTCCTGGTTATTGGCTGTCTCCTTCTGCTCCCCGTTCTTTTTTGCTGCCTCCGTTACCTGGGCGGCTGCCGAAACAGCTGCCGGATCTTTCCCGGTCTCTGTCTGGGATGCTTCTGTCTGGGGTGTGGCTGTTGTGGACTTTGATGCCTGGGACTCTGACGTCTGGGGCGCTGTTGCCTGTGTCTCTGACGCCTGTGTCTCAGGAGCCTGGGTCTGAGGTGTCTGTGCCTGTGCCTGCAGAGGTGCCTGAGTCTCTGGAGCCTGGGTTTCAGTTGAAACCGTGACAGACTGTATGAAATCCGTGTTATTACCCTGGGTCAGATCGGAAAAATAATAGTAAAAGATGACATATCTTCCCATTGGTTCCACATAAAACGTACTCCTGACTACTGTTGTTTCGGAAGTCAGCAGGATGCGGTAATCCGTACAATAGGTTCCGCCTGCGTTTTCCTGCATCACGCTTCCATCCGTACTCATCCAGCTGCTATCTCCCCATTCCTGGACAGCAAACTGCACATCGGAGATCTGATCCGCCAGATAATATCGCACATTGGCATAGGTGTTCCCGTTTTCGTCCACCTCTAAAAGTGCCTGGGTATACAATACGCTTTCCACCATAGACTGCCCCAGAACCTGAGACGACTCTCCTCCGGAATCTTCAATTTCTCCGGTTACCGGATGGCTGTAACTGGGATGTACGGCTGCGGTATAGACTCCATTTGCCAAGGCTGCATGAACCGGCAGCACTGAACCTGTCAAACCGGCTGCCATTGCAATTACAGCAAATACCGCTATCATTTTTTTCAAACTCTTTTTCACATTTTTCACCCGCTGTATATTGCAGTCTTATCTGCAATACTGCCACAATGATACCGGCTGAAAAAATCTACTTGTGGCACCCTTTCTATCATAAAATTTTCTTTCATACTCATCACCGGTTCCTTCTTTTCACTCTTCTGCCCACGAATACGATTAATACGCCAAGTGATGCCGCAAACAATATTCCAAAAAGCAGGATTGGTGCAGTATCTCCGGTTTTTGCATTTGCTGCGGTTTTTGCAGCTGTACTGGCTGTGTTCGGGGTTGTGCCGGAGTTTGTTTTCGGGGTATTTACAGTGGGTTTACTGGTATTTGGTGTAAGGGCGGAAGCTGTCTTTTCTCCAATAGCAAACAACCCTGTCTTATTTGTTTTAAATACATACATCCCGTCTTCCACGCTGCCTGACAGAAGGGATTTCGTTCCGTCACTGTTCACCCGGTATACCCCCGCCTTGGTGCTGGATAAACTGCCAAGAGGAATACTGATGGTTATAAATCCTTCGGGCTGTATTTCTTTCCCGTCCAGAGTCAGAATGATGTTGTAAAGCTTAAAACTGCTAAATACCGATGAAAGTGAAGTCTTGGCACTGGTATAATCCTGTCCCTGGCTGATCTCTGTAACCTCTGCCTTTGCGCCTTTTGGAATCATCCCTTTTTCGGCTGCGATACGTACTCCATTGACCGTTTTATCAAATGCCGGAGACTGCTCTTTGGGATCATCCGGCTGTAAATCGGGATCATCCTCCGTGGTGCTTTTCAGCGTAGTCCAGTCTAATTTCATCAACACATTCTGTGTACCTGCTCCTGCTGAAATGGCATCCATAATGGGTACAAATACCTGTAGGGGTACAAAACCATTTTCATCGTTTAGCGCCGTTTTCACCAGTTCAAATGAAACGGTGTCCGGGTAGGGGCTTGCCGCATCATTATAGATATCTACAACCACATTTCCATCGCTGTCCTTCTGGGTAGTCAGCACCGTTACATCCTTTAAAGTACCCTGGGGAGTTCCAAGAGAATCATAAGTGTAACCATCCGCATAGTACTTCAATTTGCTTAAATAACCAAAGCTTCCGTTAATTTTAAGGCCTGTAAAATCCAGAGTCAGACTGTATGTTCCGTCTTTTACCGTTAATTTAACCGTATGGTTAATGGCATCGTTGGACATGGACTTACTAACCCGGTCCACTTTGATCATATCGGTATAAACAGAATAGACTCCGTCTTTTAAATTCTTATAGTCCAGGGTTTCATCTGTGGTTTTCTTTAAACCGCTGATGGCAGCCGTAAGAGCCTCTGTCTGTGCATCTATGGATGTCTGAGAAGCATCCTTTGCGTCATACACTGCCTGTGCCGCTTTCATCACCGTTTTCAGCGCTTTTATGGTTGATGCCGTATAAAGATCACTTTGTTCAGCCAGCTTTGCGGCTTCTTCCAGTTTCGATTTTAACTTGCTCTTATCCGTCGTTTTCTTTTTTTCCAGATTGGCAATTGCAGAATTCAGGGATTTCACAACTTCATCTGCCTCGCTTTGAACCGCCTGGGCATTGTCAGCAATCCTTTGGGCACCTTCCACTGCACCTTTCAGGACATTCAGGGACTCTTCGGTATAGACCCCAGTTTGTTCCAGATACCCCTGCGCTTCCTTGATCTTCGCCGTTAGTGCCGTCTTATCAGCCAGTTTAACCAGCGCTGCAATCCCCTGGTCCAGACTTGTAACCTGTCCGTCAATTTCCGCCTGGGATGCATCTAAATTCCCGAAAACAGTATTGGCTGTCTCAATCATCGTTTTTAAAGATGCCAGAGACAGGGCTGTATATTCTGTCGTCTTTGACAGATATCCATTTGCCTCTGAAATCTTTGCTTCCAGGGCACTTTTATCGGTTATTAATATTTTACCGGTAATGATTTCGACTGCACACTGCAGTGCATCCGCCTGGTTATTGACCTGATCCTGGGATGCATTCATATCGGATGCCAGTTCTGCCGCTGCTGCAATGGACGCCTGTAAAGCCGCATACGCCTCATTGGAAGCAGTTCCCTGAGCCACGTTTTTCGCACGGGCAATCACTGCATTCAGAACGGACTTATCCGCATCCAGCCCGGATACCTGCTCCATATTTCCATAATCCAGCTGCAGCCTTGCGTACTGCTTTCCCGCACCGGCTGAAATACCTTCCATAATGGGCACATATACCTGAACCCAGATTTCACTGTCTCCCAGTGTGACGGGCATGGTCATGGATTTGGGATAAAGCTTTCCTTTCATCAGCGAATCAATGCCATTTGACGGATTATTATAGATATCGTATACCCCCTCATAATAAGCCGTTACCGTTGGTGAAAAAACCTGGGTGCCTGCAGGCGGATAACCATCCTGGTCATAGGCAAGATAATAAAACTGTCCCAGATAACCGGTGCCAAGGGCAATGGACAGGGATACAAAATCCAGAGTCAGGGTTCCTTTTCCGCTTCTCACTGTTAAATAGGATGGTTTTTTCAAGGCTGCATTCCCCATGGAATCCTGCCTGTTATTCGCATGTTTTAAAATAGATGGAATGGCATATGTACCGTCCAGTAACTTCCCTTCCTCCGCTTTTTCAGTCAGCGCTGCTATAGCCCCCCGGACTGCTGATGTATAAATATCCGCCGTCTCCTGAGTAAGCAAGCTGTCATTTACCGCTGATTCTGCCGCTGTCACTATTTTATTCAGAGCATCATAACTCTGATCGGTATAATTCCCCTGGGCAATCCCACAAGCCTGGGCAATCGCTGCATTTAAAGCAGACCGGTCCGTTTGGGACTGCCGGTTGAAGCCTTCCATTTTCTCTGTTTTGGATACCCCGCCGGTTTCAGCCTGTGTTGTCTGCTCCTGGCTTTCCTCATATGTATTTAAGGCCTCAATCACCATGTCCAATATTTCCATCTGGGCTGCTGCTTCCTCCTCGCCAGCATACGGATCTTCCGCAACCCCACGAGCTGCGTCAATATATGGCTGCATCTGAGCTTTGACATCACTCCCCAATTCCTCCATGAAAGCTTCCGTATAAATCAGCTTTCCCTGAAGCTTCTGCAGGCTTCCCTTTTCCCCTGCCATCGCCTCATAAGGACAGGAAGTAATTGCCACAAATAATGCCAAAAGTACTGCAATGGCTCTTTTTATCATACCTTTCATGTTTCACGCTCCTATTTCTATAATCTCTGCACTGACGTTAGTCTTCGCTAATCATTTAGGTGTTCTTTACAGCACCAGTGCCATGGTAAATATTGCTACACTTTCCGGCATATACATACTGCCTGAAGAGCATTTCATTTTCAGGGGCGCACTGCCCAGTAAGACCCCTTCTCCTTTATTGTAGGTAAATTTCATACAGGAAGTAGGAAAGCTCCAGATATTATTATTCCGTACAGCTGTCTGAAATTGATGGTTCATCAGATACGCCACCTCATCTACCTGTCCGGACATCATTCCTTTCCCCGTAGGAAGGGGGCGGACCAGTCGTTTTGACTTCAGATAGACGTATCCCACACCATCCCTGACACGCAAAACGCCCGGGTGGCAGAAGCCTTCATTTGCCATGGATACCTTTAGATGTTCTTGGGAATGATCTTTGTAAATCGTATAGGCAATGGAATACTCCCCGTCAGCCAGAAGATAATCGATACACTTTTCGCAGAATCCATCCACATCACAGAGGGCACATCTGTTAGCCGCACTCGCCAGTTTCTCGATCAGCAGTTCCCTGGTCTGGTCAGCAGTACACAGCAATAGATGAATTGCCTGATCCTCCGCCTCCTGAAAAGACATCCCTCCCTCACTGATAAACCAGTTCTGGAGAATTTCTTTTTCGTGATCTATTTTTTTGATCTGCTTTTCTCCATAGGGCGTAAATTTTAACTCTTTCTCATACAATATCTTTTCATTTGCAAAACTGTCTGCCGCACGGCTTACCGTCGACTTGGAAATATGCAGCTTTTTTGCTATGTTAGCCGCACTTAATTCCTTCTCTTCCATTTTCAAAATATTTAACAGAATTCTCACACGTACCGGTGTCAGCTCTGTTCTCATACGCTCACTCCTCCCGAAAAGGGGATGCGTCATATCTTATGCCGCATCCCTGTCTAAGTTAAAATATCCGGAATTACTTCACTTTTACGGTAACTGTCTTTTTCAGACCATTACACTGTACTGTAATCTTTGCAGTCCCTTTTTTCTTCGCCTTTACAACGCCCTTGCTGGTTACCGTGGCAACTTTTTTCTTATTGGTTGTATAGGTGATTTTTCCACTTGGAACTGCTTTTGCCGCAATTTTAACCTGTTTGCCTTTCTTTAATTCCAGTGCAGATGCTGCTAGATTCAACTTCTGTTTTTTCACTGTGATCATACAAGTCTTCGTAATACCGTTTGCGGTGGCTTTTATTTTAACTGTCCCGGTCTTTTTCGCCGTTACTTTTCCGTTCTTTACCACTGCAATCTTTTTATTGGCTGATTTCCAGGTCACTTTGCTGCTTGCACCTGTTACGCCTGCCTTCAGGGTTATTGTCTTATTTCCATTGATATAAAGGGTTGCTTTGGATTTGCTTAATTTTAAAGCCGGTGCTTTTACGGTTACCGTACAAGTCTTGCTGATGCCATTGGCTGTGGCTGTAATCACTGCAGTACCTGCTTTTTTTGCTGTCAGCTTTCCATTTAAGACTTCCACAACTGCGGTATTGCTGGATTTCCATGTCACTGCCTGACTGCTTCCTGTCACAGCAGCTTTTAATGTAGCTGTAGTACTGCCCTTGGTATAGAGCGTGATATTGCTCTTATCCAATGCCAGAGCTGCTGCGGGCACAGGGCTTTCCTTTACCAGTCCGTTCACCGCATTCTGCAGTTCCCGAAGTGCCTGATCCACATCCGCCTGCTTGCTGTTCTGATTGCCTGCAACCGCCTGCGCTTTGGCAATGGCACTCTGCAATGCATCAAAGCTGCTCTTTGTATAAATCCCATTATTTTTGATTGCTCTGGCACTGTTAAGCTTTGCGTTTAAAGCAGAAAAATCTACTGCCGGCTCTTCCTCTTTAACCGGGGTAAGCTTTGTCCAGTCTAATCTTAAGCGGGCATTTTGTGTACCTGCTCCGGATTGTATTCCTTCCATAACTGGTATGTACATCTGAATTTCCGTTTCATTCTGGTTGATTTCTACCGGAAGTGACAGACTGCTTGGATATGCCTTTCCTTTCATCTGGGGATCGGTTCCGTTTTCCCTATCGTTAAAACTGTCATAAACATCGTAGGAGGAGAGCACTTCTGCATCTACGGTTCCATCCGGCGTTACTTTTTTCATCCAGCCGAGATAACCTTTTAATCCCTGTAGATCAAGTGGAATCAGTGTCAGATTTAAGGTCCCTTTTCCGTCTTTTACCGTCAATCCGGCGCTGCTTACAATGGCATCATTTCCCATGGAGGGCTGTTCTGTCAATGCATGCCACATGCTGACCGGAATGGTATAATTTCCATCTGCCACTGCCACTTTTTTTACCAGTGCCTTTACTGCTGCTGCCAGTGCTTCTGACTGGTCAGAGACTTCGCTCTGCAGCGCAATCGGACTTTCGGCTATTGCTCTCGCTGCCTGCAGGGCTGTCTGCAGATTTTGAAAACTTTCATCCGTATAATCGGAAGCTGTATACCCGGACGCAGTCAGAATCTGATCATTCAGGCCGCCCTTATCCACATTTTGGACCTCTGCATGTTCCAGATCTAGATATAATCTCGCCGCCTGTGTTCCCATCATTCCGCTGTCCAGCATAATGTCTGTAAGCTCTGCATTCTCTGGAAGTACCAGTTTTACCTGAGCGATGTTTCCATCCTCATCATAAGCCGTTACTTCTGCATCCGTATAACTCTCTTCTGAGGAGCTGCCTTCCCTTGCCGTTTTATACTGCAGGCCCTGCATATATGCACTGATTTCATTTCCACCCATGCTGATGGTTAATTTCTGTACATCCAGATACAACTGCATCCCGCCATCTGCCAATATGTATCTGGCACCTTTTACAATTCCATTGGACATGGAAACTTCATCCTTGTCCGCTTTCCAAAACGCAGCGCTGACCTGATATAAATCTGCCTGCACGCTGTTTGCCGCTGCCTGCTGATATTGTGCCACAATTGAATCTGCCGAATCCTGCCCGGCTGCAAATGCCTCTACTGAAAACGAGCTCATTGCCACCATCGCTGCCATAAGCACCGACAGGCTCTTTGCTTTTGTAGTCCTTTTCATCTTACTGATTCCTCCTTGTATCTATCTGTATGGTTCTAATTAGCCACAGCTAACTTTGACTTCAACAGTATATAGCCACTTGGAATATTTTGCAATCTTAATTTTGTTGCTCCAACGCATCCATTTTTCCATCTGATTCCGATATTTCCTTAATTTACAAGGCTTTCAAGAGTTGCTCCTGCGCAACTTGTGATATATTTTCTCAATTCAGCCCCTTCTTTTCCCGGAAATCTTATAAGAGCGCACCGCTTTTGAGAATATTTTATGATTCTCTCCAGCTGTACGCTCTGCTTAACAGACTATCTTACATTTACTTTGAAAATTTTCTTTACTCCATTGCAGCTCACCGTAATCTTCGCAGTTCCTTTTTTGTGTGTCTTCACAAGTCCCTTGCTGGTTACTGTTGCTACTTTTTTATTGTCTGACTTATATTTCACTTTCCCACTGGGCAAAGCTTTCGCCGATATCCGGATGCTTTTCCCTTTCTTCAGGGTCTTACTGTATTTCACCAGCTTCAAGCTTGGTTTTTTAACGGTAATTTTACAAGTCTTGGTAATTCCGTTTGCGGTTGCAGTTATCTTGGCGCTTCCTTTTTTTCTCTTAATGGTAACTTTGCCGTCTTTTACGGTTGCAACCTTTGTATTACTGGATTTCCAGGTAACCTTTTTACTGCTTCCTGTCACTGTCGCTTTTAGTTTTACCGTTTTTGCGCCTTTGGTATAAAGAGTAATTTTGCTGCTGCTCAGTTTCAGGGATGCCGCCGGGGCCGGCACTGGTTTCACTTCTTTTGCCTTGATTGTAACATTACAGATGGCGCTGATCCCGTTTACAGCTGCTTTGATGGTTACGCTTCCTGGTGCAATTGCTTTTATGGCACCGTTTTGTCCGACCGTTGCGGTCTTAACGTTGGATGAGGACCATTGAATAACACTTCCGCTGTCATTTGTGACAGCTTTTAACGTCATACTGTCTCCCACAGTTAAGGAAACTGCCGTTTTATCCAGACTTATGGTGGTCTTTACAAGTCCTGTGACAGCCGTTTGCAGCTGTGTAATAGCCGCCTGAACGCTTTCCGGGGTTCTGTTATCATCTTCTGCTGCTGCCTGTGCTCTTTGGATTGCTGTCTGCAAAGCCGCAAAACTTACCTTTGTATAAATTCCGCCGGTGTTTTGGATTGCTTTTGAACTGTTTATTTTCTGATTCAGAGCTGTCACGTCCGGTCTTACGATTTCATGAAGCCCCTGAACCGCAATATTCAGAGCATTTATTTTTGCAGTGATTTCAGACTCAGATGCCCCTTCTTTGTCATAGACCGCTTTTGCCTTATCATAAATATTCTGCAATACCGCCAGTGACTGGGCTGTGTAAATACGTGTCTGTCCCAGATACCCCTCTGCCTCTTCCAGTTTTTGCAAAAGAACTGTTTTATCCGCTTGCTGCGCATCCGCTGTTACCGCTTCCACAGCAAGTCTCAGAACATTTTCCTGTGCCTGGATCTGCGGTTCTTCTGCACGGATGTTATTCACCAGCGCAGTTGATGACTGGATTGCTGCGGTGAGTACTCCAAAGAGTTCATCCGATGCAGATCCCTGTTCCAGGGCATTTGCTGTTTCAATCAAGGCCTTCAGTGCGGTAGTATCCGTTCCTCCGCCATCTTTCCAAGCCAGATTATCCCAGTCTAATTGCAGTCTTGCATACTGTGTGCCCGCTCCTTCGCTGATGCTTTCCATAATAGGAACGTACACCTGCATCCAGATTTCAGAATCATCAATTGTAACCGGCATCGACATGGTTTTCGGATAGAACTGTCCTTTCATACTCTCATCCAGACCGGTTTGCGGATCATTGTAAGCATCGTAGATGCCGGTATACTGCTCATCCACGGTTAACGGGATTAATGCACTGTCTTCCGGCGGATATTCATCTTCTTCATAATTCAAATATTGTAGTCTTGCTAAATATCCTTTTCCAAATGCTGCAATCGTCAAAGGTTCAAAATCCATGGTTAATACCCCATTCCCATCGGTCACCGTAAGTGTGGAGGGTTTTAGAAGGGCTGCATTACCCATTGAATCCTGTTGGTTGTTGGAATGGCGCAGGATTGCCCGGATGGTATAAGTACCGTCTTTTAATACACCTTTCGTATTCTCTGTCAAAGCATTTATGGCTGCTTCTAATAGAGCACTCTGCCGGTCAACCGCATCCTGGGAGGCATTTACATGATCCATTACAAGAGATGCCGCAGTAATCGCCGTCTGCAGGGTATGATAGCTTTCTGTGGTATAGGAACCCTGCTCCGTATAGGCATTTGCCTTGTCCAGTGACAATTCCAGCACTGTTTTATCTGCTGCTTCCGGTGCTGCCGCTTTTACGAGGGATGCTGCCGCCGCCTGTACGGCAGTTACCTGGGCATCTACGGTCTGCTGATCTGCATTCTTATCATCTGCCACTTTCTGGGCGGCTGTAATCGCTGCCTGCAAGTCAGCAAAGCTTTCCTCTGTATAGCCCTCTGCCTCATATGTTTTCGCTTCTCTGATGGCTTCTCTAAGAGCCACTTTTTTAACTTCTCCCGGTTTATCTGCAGGCATCAGCCCCGCTATAGCCGTTTCCAGTAAGGTGATCTGTGCATCAATCTCAAATTGATTTGGAGCACCATGATCGGCGGTCTCCTGTGCAGTTTTCACTGCATTTTCAAGGACTGCAAAGGTGTCAGCCGTAAACCCGTCTTTCTCATAAGCTTTCGCTTCTTTAAGCTTAGCCAGCAATCCGGTCTTATCCGACTGTTGTTCCTTTACATTTCTCAGATCCAGGAACAGACGGTTTTCTTCACTGATCTTGGAGAATGCTGCTTTTACGTTGATACATGTCACACTGGACGGGAGTGTAAATTTCACCTGTGTAATATTCCCATCAGAATCCTTCTGTGTAACCTCTGCATCTTGATAGGCTTCTCCATCCTGATAGCTTAAGCTTGTCAGCCACACATCATCCGCTCCTGATTTTACAGACTGCAGATCCAGATATGCGGTAATTTTACCATTCTTTACTGCAAGGCGCGCTCCCCGGAGGATACCATTGAAATTGCTCTCACTGTTGGAACGCCTGATCCAGAGTGCACTGTCTGTGGTATAAACCCCATCTTTTACGGAGATTGTCTGCTGTTCTGTTGGCGGGATCTCTTCCGGAGCTGGATCTGATGTTTCATCGGATACTTTTTTAATATTTGCATAATCAATCGCGAATCTGGCATCCTGGGAATTATCTCCAGATGCAGAGAATCCATCCATAACCGGAACACGGAACCTCACCGGGAATTGGGCTTTGTCGCTTGGCAATACAAAATATCCGGTCTTCGGATAATATCTTCCCGTGCCTTCATTGAATATATCCGTAAAATAAGAGCCGTCATCGTATTTGAAATAAGAGTTAAAGGTTACCCGGTGTATGTCACCCTGGGGGTATCCGGCGGCATCGTAAGTGACATCCTTGTCATAGTACCACATATCGGTCATGTAGGACTGGAGCAATCCATTGGTTACCATGCGGTAATCCAGCCACATGGTCTTCACACCGTCTTTCACTACGATTTTGGCTGTTTTGCCAACGCATTTAGAAGACATGGACTGTTTTCCTTCTTCCACCATGTGCCATACGGTAATGGGAACGGTATAGGTTCCGTCCGAAAGTTCCGGTGCATCCTGGTCTGCATTTTTCACTTCATACAGGGCATAATTTGATATGTCGTTGGTTTGGATTACAAAATAATCCCCTTCCACTTTTCCGCCCTGAACGCTTAAGTCCGGACCCTCTGTTGCCATTCTGAACAACTGGATTCTTGTCTTATCCCAGTCATCCGGAATCTGAAACTTTAAGGTTACTTTCTGTGTTGGCTGTGTTATCTTGTTCCCGCCACTTTGTATATAATAACGGAAAGCCCGTATATTTTTAGCTATGCCTCCAATATTATTGTCGATATCGTCGTATAAATCCCACTCATCCGGATTATCTGTAACTTCTTCTGATTTCAGCACGGCATCTTCAGCTACTACATAATTGTTGCTTTCCAATATGGTGCCTGACTGGGGATCTTCCAATGAAATTGTTTTGACATCCAGTTGAGGGATCATATCATAGGCGCGATATGTAGTACTGAGAAGATTCGATATCAGCAAGTACCTTTTTCCAAAAATTAAATCATTATAATTTTCGTAAACAGCTGAAAATTCACCATCATCTGTCAAGTCTATCAGATTCTTATTCCAGTCGTATAAATTTACCGGGTCTTTTACCTGTTCCTGCTGCTCTTTATTATCAAACCGGTAGGTCAGAGTCATCTTTCCCTGGGAAATTGTATATCTCCCCAACTCATCCGGGAAACATAGTGCGTCAGTCTCATAAAGCACTCCTTTACTGCAGCCCGCTTCTCCTTCACTATCTGCAAGCGGAAGTTCCTGCATTTGCTTTATGCTACTTACATCTAAGGATGCAAAAAAATAATTGGACAGATAATATTCTTCATCATTCTTCTCTACAGAATAAACAATGTCTCCATAGATATCCTGGGATAAATCGTTCACTTCAAACGAAACATAAACGGAATCATCAGAATCCTCTTCCATTTTCACATCCGACCAGTAATTATCATTTTCAGCAGAAAATCTATTTATAATGTTTGGATGTAAATTGCTCTCCAAAGGATTGAAGTTATGTAAAAATCCTTTCGTTCTAAAGTTATAAAGTAAAGCCCAGTCATCAGCTGTCTGGTTTTTTTGATATTCGGGTTTTAATACCTCTATGGACTTCATATCCGAATAATGGTAAATCTTTAATGTTAATGTATATTTACCGTCTTTTGCCGTAATTATCCCATTTTTCACAATCGGGACCGGAATTTCCTGTGTGTAAAAATCAACACTTTTTTGAAAATCTCTCCAAAGGGATAATCCCACGGAATACACTCCGTCTTCTAATGTGGTATTATCTGAATTCACCGGCACCAACTGATCGATGGCTGCATTTAAACCGCCAAGAAACATGGCTGCCATGGACTCCAGATATTCATTCCCCTCTATCCCCTGCATAAATTCCGAAAAATAATTCCAGGAAGCCGGCGTATAATCTTCTTCCTTCAGGGTTTTTGCATAACTAATTCTCTCCAGCAATTGTTCATAAACTGTCTTTTCCTTTTTTTCCAGCTGATCCAAATACGCTGTAATGGAATTCAGGAAATTTTTAATTACAGCCTCCGGATAAGTGGGGATGTCCGGATTCACCGCCATTTGGTCCAATACATACTCCTTAAATGGTTTCCACGTTTCCGGTGTATAATCTTCTTCTTTTAGCGTCAAAGCATATTCCAGTTGTTCCAAAACGGTTTTATCCTCCGCTGCAGATACATCCAAAGAAAAACAAGTCATAATCATGGCGAATGCCAGCATAACAGCTATGCTTTTTTTCAGTATTATTTTCATGATTTCCTCCCGTTAATTTTCTTTTCTAAACAGTAATTAAGAAGAATTCACGTATAAACGAAAATTCTTCTCAATCTGTACTTTCAATAATCATATATATTTACAAAATATTTTATATGATTACTTCCATCTTACACAGCCACTACTGATTTAAATGAATGCAATATTGCTATTTTGCATGGTTTTCAATTACCAAATCACCAATAGAATTCATTGGCATGAAATTCAATACGCTGATTGTAAAATCACCTGTTATCTTTAAATTCTCTGTATCGGATACAGGACCTGTGTAAGTAAAGATAAGAGCATCCGTTTTACCATTATGGTCGCGGTCTGCAACAACATTCACATCTTTATTTATTACTCCATCCCCGTCCGTATCCATATATACTTTTGTGAGAGACCCGCTCATCCCATAAGCCTTAAAACCTTCATCTACATTTACCGTAACCTGAATCCCACCTGCAGTCTCAGTATATACAGCATCCAAAAGTGCCCCATCACCCATGGATAATGTCGTAGTACCTGTTTTATACAGTTTCGCATCAAATGGTCCCTGCTGTTCTGCTGCAAATGCAGTCAGTCCCATACCAAGTGTCATGCTTCCTGCTAATCCTACTGCGAATAATTTTTTTGCAATTCTGTTCATAATGTGTTCCCTCCTATTTGGGTTAAATATAAATTATTAGTTTTAATTAGCACCTGCTAACTGGTTGTCATTATATAACCGGATATTTTTAATTGCAATACTTATTTTCGTTGCTTTTGCGCACCGGTTAATCCCATAAATTTCCATGATTCACCGCAGTTGCTGATGAAATCAGGGTTGTCCCGGGGCAACAATGATATTTTTTCTCAAAACAAAAGCAGCTGCAAACAGGATCTTACCCATTTGAAGCTGCTTTTTGGGATATTCTTTAAACACCATTTATAAAATCCTCAAACTTCCTCTGGCAGGTCTTATCCCCCTGAATCCGGTCCCCTGCTTCATCAAAATAAAAAATATGTTCATACGGCAGACAAACATCTGTAAGCTTATCCTGCTCTTCCCACAAGCAGACGGATTTCGCCTTGATATTGCCGATCTCGGTTTTCACATTGTAAATGCTGTCACTGCCCAGCTGCTCTACCGTCTTGATTTCTCCCTTTAGATGGATTCCCTCCATCAACGGTTGATTTAAGATAATGTGTTCCGGTCTGACTGCAACGCTTCCCATATTCCAATGGATGATATTAGCCGGGGGGGAGCCTATGAATCCGGCTACAAATACATTGCGCGGATTGGTATAAATCTCCCTTGGAGTCCCCTGCTGCATGACAATTCCCTGATTCATGATCACAATATTGCTCCCCATAGACATCGCTTCCACCTGATCATGAGTTACATACAAAAACGTAGTTTTAAGCTGTTCATACAGCAGGGTTATTTTTTCCCGCATCTGGTTTCTCAGTTTTGCATCCAGGTTAGACAGGGGTTCATCCATGAGAAAAACTTTTGGATTTTTGACCACGGCTCTTGCAAGGGCCACTCTTTGCCGCTGGCCCCCGGACATCTGTGCGGGACGTTTATCCGCCTGATCCGTGAGCTCTACCATTTCCAGCGCCTGCTGCACCTTTTCTTTCCGCTCTGCCTTAGGCACTTTCTTCACTTTTAATCCGTATTCTACATTCTCGCACCGTCATATGAGGGTACAGCGCATAGTTTTGGAAAACCATCGCCAGTTCCCTGTCTTTTGGCTCTTCCTTCGTGACCATGCGCTCTCCAATGCAGATATCCCCGGCATCGGCTTTTTCCAATCCGGAAATGATTCGGAGCAGCGTAGATTTCCCACACCCGGATGGTCCTAACAATACCGTAAAGGATCCGTCCGGTATTTGAATGGATATCTCTTTTAATACCTGAATGTCCTTAAAATTCTTTACGATATTTTTTACTGCAACACTGCTCATCTTCTGCTTCCCTCCATTTTCCTCTGAATCACACCGATCTCTTCCCTGTCCAGATTCAGGCTTTCCGTGTACTTTCTCACACTGCCATACTGTTTATTCAAATATTGAATGGTCTTCTCCATCTCTTCCGGTCTGGAGGCAAACAGGTACTCCGGCATTTTTATCCCTGCGCTTAATAACTGTTCCATCTGTTTTTCAAACAGCGGCCTTATATTTTCTTCGCTGGCTGCATAATCCGCAATGATCCATTTTTCCTCTACCTCAGCCAGGTCCAATAACAGCATGGCAATGACTCCCGTCCGGTCTTTACCTGCGGTACAGTTGAATACCACTGCCTGGTTGGGATAGCCTGCGATAATCCTCAGTACTTTTGCAATCTCTTCCTTACTGTGTTCTAAAAGGTCAATGTAAAGACCCGCCATACTTTCCGGAAATCCTCCCTGCAGCCCATTTGACTGGATCTGATCCAGTAACGGCACCTGGTGATAATCCACATCCCCTGCATTGCAAAAAACACAGGGAAGCATTTGCACTTCCTGGCAGCTCCTCAAATCAATGACTGCCGCTATACCGGCTTGTTTTAATTTTTCCTGATCCTGTCCGGTGAGGCTGTGCAGCCCGTCTGCCCGGTACAGTTGGTTCTGTACTAACTTCTTCCCCCTGCAATTGGTATACACACCCAGATCTCTGACATTGTATGCCATTTCTAAATCCAGCGGTTTTGATACTTCCTGATTGTTTAACATAATTTCATCCTCCGTCTGTAATTGTCCGGGTGTATTTTATCTCCCGTCAATTTATTTATTTGATTCCCCATTTCATAAAAGAGTCCACAATATTCTTCTGTAAGACCATATAGATCAGAAAAATCGGAATACAGGATACC
>OBXO01000981.1_pt1 | contig 16270 bp, 12 predicted proteins | sample 1501431 | NCBI WGS metagenome assembly OBXO01 (sample SAMEA2580163, study PRJEB22360) | human gut metagenome | biome: human gut; feature: human-associated habitat; material: faeces | place: Denmark | collected 2008/2010 | reverse complement strand
AACTGGATACCGGAAAGCATTGGAAAAGGACGTTTCGGTGACTGGCTGGAGAACGTACAGGACTGGGGAATCAGCCGTAACCGCTATTGGGGAACGCCGTTGAATGTCTGGGAATGTGAATGCGGACATATGCATTCCATCGGAAGCATTGGGGAATTAAAGGAAATGTCGGATAACTGTCCCGAGGATATCGAACTGCACCGCCCATTCATCGATGCCGTAACCATCAAATGTCCTCATTGCGGTAAAGAAATGCACCGTGTACCGGAAGTAATTGACTGCTGGTTTGATTCCGGGGCAATGCCATTTGCACAGCATCATTATCCATTTGAAAACCAGGAATTATTCAAACAGCAATTCCCGGCAAACTTTATATCAGAAGCAGTTGACCAGACCCGGGGATGGTTCTATTCCCTGCTGGCGATTTCCACACTGATCTTTAATGAAGCGCCGTATAAAAATGTTATTGTACTGGGGCATGTACAGGATGAGAACGGACAGAAGATGAGTAAGTCAAAGGGAAATGCAGTAGATCCGTTTGATGCACTTTCCACTTACGGAGCAGATGCAATCCGCTGGTATTTCTACGTGAACAGTGCACCCTGGCTGCCAAACCGTTTTCATGGAAAAGCAGTAACGGAAGGACAGCGTAAATTTATGGGTACTCTTTGGAATACCTATGCATTTTTCGTGCTTTATGCAAATATAGATGAATTTGACGCCGCAAAATATAGTTTGGAATATGATAAACTTCCGGTTATGGACAAATGGCTGCTGTCCAAAATGAATACCCTGATTCAGACCGTAGATGAGAACCTTGGCAATTACAAAATTCCGGAATCAGCAAGAGCTTTACAGGAATTTGTAGATGACATGAGTAACTGGTATGTACGCAGAAGCCGTGAGCGTTTCTGGGCAAAAGGCATGGAGCAGGATAAAATCAATGCATATATGACACTGTATACGGCTCTAGTAAACGTATGCAAGGCTGCAGCACCGATGATTCCGTTTATGACAGAGGATATCTATCAGAACCTGGTAAGAAATATCGACAAGACTGCACCAGAAAGCATTCATCTGTGCGACTTCCCGGCAGCGGATACGGCACAGATCGACAAAGAACTGGAAGCAAATATGGACGAAGTTCTGAAAATCGTAGTTATGGGACGCGCGTGCCGAAACACAGCGAATATCAAGAACAGACAGCCGATTGGAAATATGTTCGTAAAAGCTCCTTTTGAACTGCCGGAGTTCTTTGTGGAGATCATCAGAGAGGAACTGAATACCAAAAAAGTAACCTTTACCGATGATGTAAGAAACTTTACTTCCTATAGCTTTAAGCCCCAGCTTAAGACCGTTGGACCAAAATATGGAAAACTTCTGGGAGGAATCCGCCAGGCGCTTCCCCAGTTAGATGGAAATGCTGCCATGGATGAATTGAATGGAAACGGTTCCATAAAGCTTGACATAAACGGAACAGAGGTTGTATTATTAGAAGAGGATCTGCTGATTGAGACAGCGCAGACGGAAGGATATGTGTCCGAACAGGACAACGAAATTACCGTTGTACTGGATACCAATCTCACGCCGGAGCTGATAGAAGAAGGATTCGTCAGAGAGCTGATCAGTAAGGTACAGACCATGAGAAAAGAAGCGGGCTTTGAAGTGACAGACAGAGTCGTGGTTTATGCAAAAGACAATCAGAAGATTGAAAAAATATTAGAAGAGCACAGAGAAGAGATTAAGTCAGAAGTTCTGGCAGATGATATTGTGACAGGCTCTGCAAACGGCTATGTAAAGGAATGGAACATCAACGGAGAGACAGTAACCATGGGCGTGGAGAAGGTGTAATATACCAGAAAACAGGAGGATGGTTCATGAGTAAAAAATTTGACAAGGAAGCATTTATTAACGATGTTAAGGCTAATGTAAAAACCTTATATCGCAAGACGATTGAGGAAGCGACAAAACAGCAGGTATTTCAGGCTGTGTCCTATACGATTAAAGATACAATTATAGATAACTGGCTTGCAACCCAGAAGCAGTATGAAATAGACGACCCGAAAACGGTGTATTATATGTCTATGGAGTTCCTGATGGGGCGTGCCCTGGGTAATAATCTGATTAATCTCACAGAGTATAACGATGTGAAAGAAGCATTGGAGGAAATCGGATTTGATCTGAACGTAATCGAGGATGAAGAGCCGGATGCAGCGCTTGGAAACGGAGGCCTGGGACGTCTTGCAGCATGTTTCCTGGATTCACTTGCTACTCTTGGATATTCTTCCTATGGATGCGGTATCCGTTACCGTTACGGGATGTTCAAACAGAAAATAGAAAACGGTTTTCAGATTGAAGTACCGGATAACTGGTTAAAAGATGGCAATCCATTTGAACTGCGCCGTCCGGAATATGCAAAAGAAGTAAAATTCGGCGGATATGTACGTGTGGTATATGATGAAGAGACAAAGAGAAACCGTTTTATTCAGGAGGGCTGCCAGTCAGTGCGTGCCATTCCTTTTGATATTCCCATTGTGGGATATGACAACCGCATCGTGAATACACTGCGTGTCTGGGATGCGGAAGCCATTAACGATTTCCAGCTGGATTCCTTTGACAAGGGAGACTACCAGAAGGCGGTTGAGCAGGAAAACCTGGCACGGAACATTGTAGAAGTTCTTTATCCAAATGATAATCATTATGCCGGCAAAGAGCTTCGTTTAAAACAGCAGTACTTCTTTATTTCCGCCAGCGTTCAGGCAGCAATTGAGAAATATAAGAAAAAACATTCCGATATGAGGAAGTTCTACGAAAAAGTGACATTCCAGTTAAATGATACTCATCCAACAGTGGCAGTGGCAGAATTAATGCGTATCCTGGTGGACGAAGAAAACCTGGAATGGGATGAAGCATGGGAAGTTACAACGAAGACCTGTGCATATACGAACCATACCATTATGGCAGAAGCTCTGGAAAAATGGCCGATTGAGCTGTTTTCCAGACTGCTTCCCCGTATTTACCAGATTATTGAAGAAATCAACCGCAGATTCCTCATTGAGGTTGGCAGAAAATATCCGGGTGACCAGAATAAAGTCAACAAGATGGCAATCATACATGACGGACAGGTGAAGATGGCACATCTTGCTATCGTAGCCGGTTACTCTGTAAACGGTGTGGCACAGCTTCATACCGAAATTCTGAAAAAGCAGGAGTTAAGGGACTTCTATGAAATGATGCCGCAGAAATTCAACAATAAGACCAATGGTATCACCCAGAGGAGATTCCTTCTGCATGCGAATCCACTGCTGGCTAATTGGGTGACTGCCCACATTGGTGACGAGTGGATTACAGACCTGCCGCAGATTTCGAAATTAAAGATCTATGCAGAGGATAAAAAAGCACAGCAGGAATTTATGAACATTAAGTACCAGAATAAGGTACGCCTTGCCAAATATATTTTAGAGCACAACGGTGTGGAAATAGATCCCCGTTCCATTTATGATGTACAGGTTAAGAGGCTTCATGAATACAAACGCCAGCTGATGAACATTCTGCATGTCATGCATTTATACAATACGATTAAAGACCATCCGGAAATGGATTTCTATCCCAGGACATTTATCTTCGGCGCCAAGGCAGCAGCAGGCTACCGCCGTGCGAAGCTTACGATTAAGCTGATTAATGCAGTGGCAGATGTTGTAAATAACGACAGATCCATCAATGGCAAACTGAAAGTGGTATTTATTGAAGACTATCGTGTATCCAATGCGGAATGGATCTTCGCAGCATCGGATGTATCAGAGCAGATTTCAACAGCAAGTAAAGAAGCATCCGGTACCGGTAATATGAAATTTATGTTAAACGGAGCACCTACCCTTGGCACCATGGATGGGGCAAATGTGGAAATCGTAGAAGAAGTCGGAGAAGAGAACGCATTTATCTTCGGACTTAGTGCTGACGAAGTAATCAATTTTGAGAATAACGGCGGCTATCACCCAATGGATTACTTTAACAATGATCAGGACATCCGCAGGGTACTGATGCAGCTGATCAATGGGGAATATGCAAAGGATGACCCGGAACGTTTCCGTGAAATCTACAACTCCCTGTTAAATACCAACAGCAGTGACAGGGCAGATACCTACTTTATTCTGGCTGACTTTAAGTCCTATGCACAGGCACAGAAAAAAGTGGAAGAAGCATACCGCGACGAAGCACGTTGGGCGAAAATGGCAATTCTGAATGTGGCAAGCAGCGGCCAGTTCACTTCAGACAGAACGATCCAGCAGTATGTGGATGAAATCTGGCATTTAGATAAAGTAGTGATCGAGTAGAAAAAGCTGCTTTTCATCAAACAGCTATATTTTGATATGAAAAGCCTGGTATATTTAATTTTATTGCAGGTAATCCGGCAGATGGCCGGATTACCTGCAATAAGATAAGTATGCCGGGCTTTTTGTTTTTTCATTTTTGATAAGTTGCGCACAGCATGGTTATAAGTGGAATATGGAACAGATAATGAAAAAAATTCCCTGATTTATGCATAATATAGAAATCCGGTAATATACATAAGACAAGGAAGGTGCGCCATGAAGGAAAAAATAAAAAATATTCTAGCATTAATTTTACTGGTACTCTTATTGCCTTATGTTATTACGGTACTTATGTCCGGTAAGATAAGACAAACCTATTTGGACAGAGGAGATGATCATTCCTTTATTTCGGTAGAAGTAGACGGGAAAGTACGTGAAGTTAATTTTGAAGACTATGTAATGGGCGTTACAGCCTTGCAGATTCCATCCGCTTATCAGACAGAGGCAATCAAAGCCCAAATGGTGGTGGCGAGAACAAATTTATGTAAAATGCTGGAGGATCACCCAACAGAACTTCTGAAAGACAAGTACTTAACCGTGGATCAAATGGAGGAACTGGGAATAAGGGATAAATTCAGCAGGGCATCCAGGGAAACAAGCGGACAGGTTCTCACCTATGACGGAAATTTGATCCTGGCATCCTATCATGCCATCAGTGCCGGAAGGACAAGAGATGGCAATGATGTTCTGGGAAGCCAGAATTATCCTTATCTGGCATCGGTACAGAGCGCACAGGATGTAGAGGCAGAGCGTTATCTCCATGCAGAAGTATACGATCCGGATGAAATATTGCGGATATGCAGAGAACAGTATCCGGATATGAAAGCGTATTACCCGGAAGGAACCGAAGTTTCCACAGATAAGTCCGCAGATCAGCCTGGAGATCAGGGCACAGATAAGTCCGCAAATCAGCCCACAGATCAGGCAACAGATCAGCTCACAGATCAGCCGGCAGAATCCCAGGGAAATGATAACAGCACCGGGGAATCAACAAAGCCCGACCCGGATAAAGGGGCAGATACTACAGGGCAGACAGAGGCAGGTACAGGAGCCAAAGAAAGCAGAATAGATGAAGATAACCAGCAGGAAACGGCACTAAATGTAAAAGCAGAAGGAAGAGAGAACGTCACTACAGCCTGGAATGCAGATCAGGGTGCGGATGCTTTATCCGACGGGCTGTCAGGAGTGGAAACCGAGATATTAACCGAAGCAGCAGAACCAAAAGCGCCAAAAGAAACCCAGGGACAGACAGAAAGTGCTGCGAAACCCCAGGCACAGTCGGAAGGTGCAGCTGAAACCCAGGGACAGACAGAAAGTGCAGCTGAAACACAGGCACAGTCTGAGGGTGTTTCAGAGTCACAGGCGCAGCCGGAGACATCCGGTAACGAACAGACAGGAAATGATGAATTAAATAAAAATAATCTCTGGGATAATATGGAGATTGAAAGCAACGATGATGCAGGATATATAACAAAAATCCGCATTGGTGACACCGAGATTCCCGGTGAGGAATTCCGGAAATTCCTGAATTTAAATTCCAGCTGCTTTACCATGGAGCAGGTAGAAAAAGGAATACGGATCACTACAAAAGGATTGGGACATGGTGTGGGGATGAGCCAATACGGTGCAGAGAGAATGGCGGAATCCGGGAAACCGTATGATGAGATATTGCAATATTATTTTAAAAATGTAACCATCGAAATAAATGAAAAACAGAACACCGCAGAGACAGAATCCAATGCCGTAAATTCTTAAATCGATTTTTCAAACATTGTATATTCTTTCATAAACTGGCAATGCTATTGTTGAACATAATTGATCAATAGTACGAGGTGAAGAATATGCAGAAAAAAGATGTTGTAAAGTTTTTTAAGAAAAAAGGAACCATTGTGGCATTGAGTCTGTGCCTGGTGGGAGGAGTAGCAGCAGCTTCCTATTATACAATGGAACTGTCTCAAAATGCAAAAGAAGAAGAACAGAATCTGGTAGATTTGAATGAAGAGCCAAAAGATCCCGAACCATCGGATCCGATTACAACAGATAAATCAACTCAGTCAGAGGGCAGCACAAAAGAAAACGGTAATAAAAATGCCACTTCCGGTGATTCTAAAAATCAGGCGGAATCAGATGCTTCGAAACCTACATTAGCAAATGATATGGATGTAGATCCCGCATATCTGGCTGAAAATGAAGCAAAAACAAGTGCTGATGCAAATACAGCAAAAGAGTCAGAAGACAGCGTAGATGCAAACTCAACAAACATTCAGGCTAAATTAGAACCTACCGTTGATTTTGGAGATAACAGCACATTGACCTGGCCAGTAGCAGGAACCGTATTAATTGACTACAGTATGGATTCTACCGTATATTTTAAGACATTAAATGTTTACAAATATAACCCGGCACTGATTATCGGCAGCGAGGTAAACGGACAAGTTCTGGCAGCCGCAAAGGGTATTGTTAAGTCCATCGATGTAAATGAAGAAACAGGAACGACCATTACTATGAATATCGGTAATAACTATGAATTAGTTTACGGACAGTTAAAAGAAGTTCCGGTAGCAGTAGGAGATGTAGTGGAGACAGGTTCCATCATTGGTTATGTAAATGAACCTACGAAGTATTACTGCGAAGAAGGAAGCAACCTCTTCTTTGAAATGAAAAAAGATGGTACACCGGTAGATCCTTTCCTGTATCTGGAATAAAACAGGCGGTACACAAACGAAAAATAACAGTGAGCAAAAGATAGATAACCAGGTCTTGAATTTTCAGATTTTTCGATAAGGCAGTGACAGCCAATGTCATGAAAGGTATCGGGAGAGAAAGAAAATTTAAGGCCTTTTAAAATCCTTGCACATTTTTAAGAGAAGAGAGTATACTATATTAGTACAGCGGATTAGAACTCCACTGTGCCGAATAAAGTTACACCTGCGGATACGCAATCGAATCTTTCTTACTTGGCGTTACAATTTCCAAATGCAAACTGTCGTATTTGATATGGGTGAAGTACTTTTTCGTCGATTGCTTTTTATAATAAGCGCATGTATGAGGTTCTTGTATGTGCGCTTTACATAGACATTAAAGGATGAAGGTAAAATGAATTATACGTATATATTAAAGTGCAGCGATGACACCTACTATACCGGTTGGACAAACAATCTGGAGAAAAGGATTGATGACCATAACAGTGGAAAAGGTGCTAAATATACGAAAGGAAGGCGGCCGGTAGTGTTAGCCTATTGTGAGACATTTGCAACCAGGCAGGAAGCTATGAAAAGAGAATATGAGATAAAAAAGCTTCCGAAAAAGGACAAGCTGAAGCTTATGAATAGACGTTTGGATGATGAGCAGGTAAAATCATAATTCATTACATAAAACGGCTGCCCTCTGGAACACTCAGCAGAGTTCCGGGGACAGCCGGCAGTAGTACATCATTACAAAAATAATCCAATACGCTCTGGTCTTTTAAATTGCCATTCCAGCTACATATACGTACATAAGAATGAAATGACAAATGCTTCCGCCCATTACAAACAAATGAAAGATTTCATGTAATCCGAAGTTTTTATGTTTAGAATCAAAAATCGGGAGTTTAAGGGCATATATAATTCCTCCAACGGTATAAATAATACCGCCTGCAAGCAGCCATCCGAATGCGGCAGCCGGAAGAGCTTTTGTAATCTGGGTAAATGCAAGCACACATACCCATCCCATCCCGATATAAATTATGGAAGAAAACCATTTTGGACAGGTAATCCAGCACATTTTAATGATTATGCCTACAATTGCAATGCTCCACACGATGGTACATAAGAGATTGCCTGTGGGACCGTTCAGAACGATCATGCAGATTGGCGTATAAGTACCGGCGATCAGTATAAAGATCATACAGTGGTCCAGTTTCCGCAGGATGCGATTGGTGCGTTCCGTCAGATCCAGGGAATGATAAGTGGAACTGGCTGCATAAAGCATAATCATACTGATAATAAATATAGACAGGGATACAATATGTGTCCGGTCCGGCTGCATCACCGCAGTCTTAATTAACAGCGGCATAGCAGCAAAAATTGCCATTACCATACCGATAAAATGTGTGATTGCACTTCCGGGATCTTTTAACCGGAATTTTCGCGGGGTTATTGTTGCAGTTTGATTCATAATATTACCTCCTCAAGATTATATGTCATCGATATAGTAATTACTGGAAATGATATTTCAACATGTAGTATTGAAAACTACGTTGCGTTATGGATATATTATACCCTGGAAAAGAAAAAAGCAACCCTGTTTTGGTAAATTTCTTAAAAAATTAAGGATTTTCTAATATATAAGTCAAAAATATCTGCTATGCTTCTAAAATCAAGTACTATTAAAGGAAATAGATTGTTTTTTTATGGATTATCATTTATAATTTATCTTAAGCAAATCAGGTAAAATATTGTTTTTATTGATAAGGCAGGAGGATATCATGGGTAACCAGGACTGGTCGAATCTGGGCGACCAAATAAAGAATACAGTGCAGTCTGCGATCGATTCGCAGAATTTCAGACAATTGAACGATTCAATTAGAAATTCAGTAAACAGTGCGATAGATAATGCTAACCAAAGCCTGAATCAGGCAAATCAAAGGTTCAATCGCGGCAATATGGGAAACATCGGAAATTTTGGACATCCTTATTCGGAGCCGCAGAATCCCTGGGATTCCAGGAAAAACAGAAACCGGGACAGACAAAGAAATAATTTTCACGATGTTCCGGCAAAAGGAGTTAAAAATGAGCTCATATCCCGAAACGGCGGGATGAAAGGTGCAGGCTATTCTCTGACTATCGTAGGGTATATTTTAGCCGGCAGCCTGGGTCTGTCAACCTTTATCATTGCATTGGTAAGTATGATTACCGGGGGCATAGAAGGCGGTGCGGCCATTGCAATCGGGGTTATTTTTCCGTTTTTGATTGCCAGTATTATCATGGCATGGCGGGGAAGCAAGATTCTTGGCAGGTTAAAACGGTTCAAGCTCTATGTACGTCAGCTTCGGGGGCGTGAATACTGTTCAGTCAAAGAACTGGCTGATGCAGTTGGAAAGCCGGTTAATTATACCGTAAGAGACCTGAGAGAAATGATTCGTAAAAATATGTTCTGCCAGGGCCACATTGATGCCCAGGAGAGCTGTCTCATGATCACAGACCAGGTCTATAATCAATATATGGAAGCTCAGCATCAGATGGAAATTCGTCAGCGGGAAGAGCGGAGCAGAATCCAGAATGCGGAGACAATAAAAAAAGAACAGAAGGCGAAAATGGAAGATGGTTCAGTACCGGAAGACGTTCGAAAAGTAGTGGAAGAGGGTCAGAGCTATCTGGATAAAATTAAAAAGAGCAACGATGCAATCCCTGGTGTAGAAGTATCTGAGAAAATTTCCAGGATGGAAGTGATTACCACTAAAATATTCGAACGTGTGGAACAGCATCCGGAACATATCCCGGACCTCCGCAAATTCATGGAATATTATCTTCCTACTACCGTTAAGCTGTTGGATGCCTATGAAGAATTAGACAGGCAGCCGGTACAGGGGGAAAATATTCTCACCTCCAAGCGGGAAATCGAGGATACCCTGGATACGATTAATATGGCATTTGAAAAGCTTTTAGACGGATTCTTCCAGGATACATCCTGGGATATCTCTACCGATATTTCGGTTCTCCAGACAATGTTTGCACAGGAAGGCCTGACAGGACAGGATTTTAAGAAGGCAAGGGAGAGTGCTGTTAAAAAGGAACTGGATCCGGAAAATAATGATGAAATAAAATTAAAGTTCTAATATAAGTGAGCATCCGCGGACACCGGAAGGATCTGATTACTCCCGGCTGTGCCGCAGCTTGTCGGAATGTTAAATTTTACAGAAAAGAGGATTAAGACATGAGTGATGAATTCAAAGACTTTGCATCGGCACCGGCGCCTACCTTAACGCTGGACCCATTCCAGTCAGAAAAGGCTGATAACCAGCTTCAGGCTGCACAGACAGTAAAAGCAGTGGTAGAAGAGCCGAAGAAACCGGAATTTGATGAAAGTATGCTTTCACCGGAAGAAAGAAGTATGGTTAACAGCTTTGTGGAACAGATCAGTCTCACTGATTCTAACGCTATTTTGCAGTATGGTGCAGGAGCGCAGAAGAAGATGGCTGATTTCTCTGAAGCAGCCCTTGATAATGTTAAGACTAAAGATCTTGGTGAAGTAGGGGAAATGCTTTCCGGAGTAGTGACCGAATTAAAGAGTTTTGAAGTAGAAGAACAGGAAAAGGGTTTTCTTGGTTTCTTCAAGAAGAGCAGCAATAAGATTACAGCAATGAAAGCTAAATATGACAAGGCAGAAGTAAATATCAACCGTATCTGTGAAGCTCTGGAAAGCCATCAGGTACAGATGTTAAAAGATATAGCAGTGCTGGACAAGATGTACGGGCTTAACCAGTCTTATTTTAAAGAATTGTCCATGTATATTCTGGCTGGAAAGAAGAAGCTGGCTAAAATCCGTGCTGAAGAACTTCCGGCGTTAGTACAAAAAGCAAATAATTCCGGACTGCCTGAAGATGCACAGGCTGCAAAAGACCTTGACTCCCTTTGTAACCGTTTCGAAAAGAAGCTTCATGATCTGGAGTTAACCAGAATGATTTCACTTCAGACAGCACCGCAGATCCGCCTTGTACAGGGAAATGATACCCTGATGGTTGAAAAAATACAGTCTACTATCGTGAATACCATACCACTGTGGAAAAGTCAGATGGTACTGGCACTGGGTGTTGCCCATTCAGCGGATGCGGCAAAGGCACAGAGAGAAGTAACGGATATGACAAATGAGCTGCTGAAGAAGAATGCACAGACTCTGAAGATGGCTACTGTGGAAACCGCAAAAGAGTCCGAACGTGGAATTGTAGATATTGAGACCTTAAAGACTACAAATGAGTCACTGATTTCTACGTTGGATGAAGTAATGCGTATCCAGACAGAAGGACACCAGAAGCGTATGGAAGCAGAGGCAGAAATGCAGAGATTAGAAGGGGAACTGAAGGGTAAACTCCTGCAGCTTCAGGGATAAGGTGTGAATTTAAGCAACCTTTATACAACAAAACTGGAAAATATTTCTGGTTATCCTGGCGCATACCCGGCGATAAATTATGGTTCCGCCCTTGACAAGGGAACCGAAACTATGGTACGATAAGGTTCGTAATATCGTGTCAGTATAGCAACAATGTAAAATATTGAGGTTAAAGCCCTGTACATAAGAGTCATGTTACAGGGCTTTTTTATGCGATTTCATGGCACGAAGCGACGTGTGGGAAGTGCAGATATAAAGGCAGCCTGGGAAAACAGGCAAATAGAAAGGAAACACGAATACATGGAAACAGTTAGATTTGATGAACTTGGTCTTAGTGACCAGATACTAAAGGCAGTAACAGAAATGGGATTTGAAGCAGCGAGTCCGATCCAGGCAAAAGCAATTCCGGTACTTATGGATGGAAAAGATGCGATTGGCCAGGCACAGACAGGAACTGGTAAGACAGCAGCATTTGGAATTCCACTTCTGGAAAAGATTGATCCGAAGAATAAGAAACTTCAGGGGATCATCTTATGTCCTACCAGAGAATTGGCAATTCAGGTGGCGGAAGAAATACGTAAATTGTCTAAATTCATGCATGGGATAAAGGTACTTCCTGTTTACGGCGGACAGGATATTGTGAAACAGATACGTTCTCTGAAAAGCGGCGTACAGCTGATCATTGGAACCCCTGGCCGTGTAATGGACCATATGAGAAGAAAAACAATTAAATTTGATCAGGTGCACACAATTGTACTGGATGAAGCAGATGAAATGTTAAATATGGGATTCAGGGAAGATATTGAAACCGTATTAAAAGAGATACCGGAAGAAAGACAGACCGTACTTTTCTCGGCAACAATGCCAAAACCAATTATGGATATCACCAACCAATATCAGAAAAAAGATGCGGAACTGGTAAAGGTGGTAAAAAAAGAACTTACCGTTAAAAATATAGATCAATATTATTATGAAGTAAAACAGAAAAACAAGGAAGAAGTATTATCCAGACTTTTAGATATGTATAATCCGAAACGTTCCCTTGTATTCTGTAATACGAAGCGTAAAGTAGATGAACTGACGACTGCTCTCCAGGGCAGAGGATATTTTGCCGAAGGACTTCACGGGGATCTTAAGCAGTCACAGCGTGACCGTGTCATGAACGGCTTCCGTAATGGAAAAACAGAGATTTTGATCGCAACAGATGTTGCAGCAAGAGGAATCGATGTAGATGATGTAGAGGCAGTCTTTAATTATGACATCCCTCAGGACGATGAGTTTTATGTACACCGTATCGGAAGAACAGGACGTGCCGGAAGAGTCGGAAAAGCTTTCTCATTTGTTGTGGGTAAAGAAGTATATAAGCTGAAAGATATTCAGAGATATTGTAAAACAAAGATCTATGCCCAGCCAATTCCGTCACTGGATGACGTAACTGCTATCAAGGTAGAGAAGATACTGGAAGATGTCAATCAGATCATTAGTAATGAAGACCTTAAAGATATGATAGATATGCTGGAAAACCACCTGAATGAGGAAGATTACACTGCTATGGACATCGCCGCAGCATTCCTGAAGCTTTCCATGGGAAATGAAGAAGCTATGGAAGAAGAAAAAGGTATGGACTTTGGCAATACAGGTGCAGAAGAAGGCATGGTACGTCTGTTTATCAATATTGGTAAAAAGCAGGGTGTACGTCCGGGAGATATTCTGGGAGCCATCGCAGGAGAATCCGGTATGCCGGGTAAACTAGTAGGAAGTATAGACATGTACGACAAATATACTTTCGTAGAAGTTCCCACAGACCGTGCGAAAGAAGTATTGAGTGCAATGGATCATGCGAAAATAAAAGGAAAAATGGTAAATGTAGAACCTGCAAACCAGAAGTAAACTGGCATGGACAAAAAATACGAAACTGGCTGTTTTAACATGACCAGTATAGTGCTATGATATTCCCAAATTCAAAATGAGGAGAGGGAATATCATGCAACAGAAAAATCATAGTCAGACAGTTATGAAGCTTGCACAGACGGCGCTGTTAGCGGCATTGTGTTTCGTATCATTTACATTTTTTCAAATAAAAATACCAATGCCGGGAGGAGATGCTACTTCCATCCATATCGGGAACGCATTTTGCGTACTGGCTGCATTGCTGCTGGGCGGAGGATACGGCGGCCTTGCCGGGGCAGTAGGCATTACGATAGCGGATTTAATGGATCCGATTTATATTGTCGGCGCACCCAAGACTTTTGTATTAAAGTTCTGCATTGGGCTGATAACCGGTCTGGTGGCACATCAGATAGGAAAAATCGGTGAAAGCAATGACAAGAGATATATTATGAAATGGAGTATTATTGCATCTGTATGCGGCTTAGGTTTTAACGTAATATTTGATCCCCTGGTGGGCTATTTCTATAAACAGATCATACTGGGGCAGCCTCAGGAGATGGCTTCTGTTTTAGCTAAATGGAGCACTGCTACAACATTTGTAAACGCGGTGGTATCTACCTTCCTGGTAGTTATATTATACAGCGTGCTGAGGCCGGCGCTGGGTAAGGCCGGGTTACTGGTATCAACGGCAAAAGGATAAAGTGAAAAGAAGCAGGTGTCGGATTACCGATACCTGCTTCTTTAGGAGAAGGAATAATTAACCAAAATATCTTTCTAATAAACCTTTGAAAGCTTTACCGTGGCGAGCTTCATCTTTTGCCATTTCATGTACAGTATCATGGATAGCATCCAGATCAGCGGCTTTCGCACGTTTAGCCAGATCAAACTTGCCTGCAGTAGCCCCATTTTCTGCAGCAACTCTCATTTCCAGGTTTTTCTTTGTACTGTCCGTTACAACTTCACCAAGCAGTTCTGCAAATTTGGAAGCATGTTCTGCCTCTTCATAAGCAGCCTTTTCCCAGTATAAACCGATTTCAGGATAGCCCTCTCTGTGAGCAACTCTAGACATAGCCAGGTACATACCTACTTCAGAACATTCTCCTTCGAAGTTTGCTCTTAAATCTGCTAAGATATCTTCAGAAACACCTTTTGCAATGCCAACAACATGTTCAGCAGCCCAGCTCATACCTTCTTCCTGCTTTGTGAATTTGCTTGCAGGTGCTTTACAGATTGGACATACCTCCGGTGCGGAATCTCCTTCGTGAACATAACCACATACATTACATACAAATTTAGCCATTTTAAAATCTCCTTTTCATTTTTATAATTTAGTTTAAGGAATTGGATTCCTGATTGATATTTAATAATAGTAATTGTTACTAATATTAATATACTACATATCTATTCATTTGTCAATCGTTTCTTATAAGTTTTTGAAATAATTTTATACTGAAGTCTGGACTTTTTGACTAAGATATATTTGAGCATCAACTTATTTATTCTTCTAAATAATTGATTTTCAATAAGAAAAGCAAGTATACCTGTTACCAGATACACTTGCTTTGATGTGAAAAAAAGTGGTTTAATTAACCAAAATATCTTTCTAATAAACCTTTGAAAGCTTTTCCGTGACGAGCTTCGTCTTTTGCCATTTCATGTACAGTATCATGAATAGCATCCAGATCAGCAGCTTTCGCACGTTTTGCCAGATCAAATTTACCTGCAGTAGCGCCGTTTTCAGCAGCAACTCTCATTTCCAGGTTCTTCTTTGTGCTGTCCGTTACAACTTCACCCAGTAATTCAGCGAATTTTGCAGCATGTTCTGCTTCTTCATGAGCAGCCTTTTCCCAGTATAAACCGATTTCAGGATAGCCCTCTCTGTGAGCAACTCTAGACATAGCCAGGTACATACCTACTTCAGAACATTCTCCTTCGAAGTTTGCTCTTAAATCTGCTAAGATATCTTCAGAAACACCTTTTGCAATGCCAACAACATGTTCAGCAGCCCAGCTCATACCTTCTTCCTGCTTTGTGAATTTGCTTGCAGGTGCTTTACAGATTGGACATACCTCCGGTGCAGAATCTCCTTCATGAACATAACCACATACATTACATACAAATTTAGCCATTTTATCAATCTCCTTTTTATTTTATGGGGCTTCTTCAACCCTTATTTAATATTAGTAATTGTTACTGATATTAATATACTCCTTATCAGGTCATTTGTCAATAGCTTTTTGGAAAAAAATTCAAATTGTTGTGACGGCAGTTCCAGCAGTTTTAAAAGCCTGGGAATAATGCTGTGATGACAATTATTTTCTGGGGAAAGTAATTCTGCGGGCTCCCGGAATCTTACTTTGTTCCATGGAATCCAGAATTTCATCTATGAAGTCTTCATCATCCTCGTCTTCGTCATCGTAATCATCGTCATCATAATCCTCATCGTCATCGTCATCATCCTCATAAAACGAATCGGTTTCACAGTATGTATACTCCGTAACATCAGCTTTATCATCCTGGTAAAGAGCGGTAATAATTTTTTCAGCCAGTGCAAGAGATATTTTTATTCCAAAGTCTTCTTCCGGACCGCAAAATTGTAAAATTTCCTCATCCATAAGATATTCTGCTTTGTTCACATCCATGACACTTAATAATTGATCCATATTTTTATACAGTACTTTCATAGGTTTTTTCTCCTTTTATTGAAATATGATTTATTGTTACCATTATTATGCATTATTTTAACTGGATTGTCATCTGTTATTATAAAAAATTAATGATATTAAAGTAAATTTTACAAAAGACGGTCTAGTAAGACAGGGAACTGTTTTTAATGGCTTACTTTTGTGAATAAATTTGGGTTTTGCTGATTAAGACGCTTTGTATGCAGAGGTAGTGTACGGAAAGAGAAGGGGACG
>OBXO01000980.1_pt1 | contig 16282 bp, 24 predicted proteins | sample 1501431 | NCBI WGS metagenome assembly OBXO01 (sample SAMEA2580163, study PRJEB22360) | human gut metagenome | biome: human gut; feature: human-associated habitat; material: faeces | place: Denmark | collected 2008/2010 | reverse complement strand
TATAACTAGTCTTCCACCTTCATTACTAACAACACTGTCTTCTGTCCTCATAATAAATCTATAATTACTCATATTTAACCTCCTTTAGGCTACTGGAACAAGTGAATTTTTTTGCCATGCGTTTGTTGCTAATTTAACGTACCCTACCGTCTCAGGTGCGTTTAAAACTATAAATCCATAAGACGGATATGAAGATGCTATATAATCCAATGTAGAAAATTGGTTCATAATATTTAAATGAATAGCCATATAGCTAACACCTGTTAAATCTAACATTTTTTTGCAAAAATAAGGGTAGTGTCTACCGTTGATTGTAAGACCAGTATTATCACCACTTACTTTAGCAAAAACGTCAATATCTATAGATGAAGAATTTGAGTAGCAAACGAAATTATTCATTATTGTATTTCCATTAGTTATATCGACGCAAGAAGCTATAGGAGAATTACTGGTAAATTCACAAGCACAAGACTCCATTGTTATATAGCTTGCATTAAATTTATACGGTGTACCTTTAGCTGTCATATGGTCACAACCGCAACAAATTAAAGTTGAATAATTAAGTTTTGAGAAATCATAGGCACTTGTACATATATTATCATTTATATCCACATGAATAGTTTCAAAAACTAAAGATGTTCCCTGTGCCGTCGACCCCAAACTAGTATCAAGGAATAAGGCATGCACTGATTGGTTTGGTTTAACTGTGCAGTTTTTAAAATTACTCATCCATAAAATTCCAAACGCTACACAACTGGTATTACCACCCACAAAGGTACATCCTTCTATAGATAGGTAATTGTATTGAGTTATAAATAACCCAGCATAAGCAAAACCAGTAGCAATAATAATGACATCTTTAAACTTAATGTGAGCCGATAGGGAAGTACCTTCCATGCATACAACGCAACTTTTATTTCTTGTTATACCGTTAGGAGAAGTAGTATTACCAACTACAGGCATTGTAGCCCCTGCTTTTATTACTGACCAGCCATCACCATAACCAGCTACACCAACCTTAGACGTTCCGAAAACAGAAACATTAAGAAAGTATAAAGGCTCATATACAGTATAAACATATGGCATTAATTTAACATCAATACCGTTAGTAGTATTAACAAAATCACAAAACGCTTTCCATTTAGCGTTATTATCAGTTATTTGCGCTGTTGTAGGTGTATGCCTAATTCCAAAAGTCTCAGGTGTAACTAAATCAGTCAAAACAGGGACAGCATATCTACCTCCGCTTAAAGTCACACCAGCAGGGCTACTAGTCGTAGTAATATTATAAATCAATGGAATATTATCGCCTGCTGTATAATAACCCTGCACTATAAAACTACCTTCCTCTGGGTCACTAGCAATAAGGTCATTAACTGTGGCATAACTACCCACTATATTAGAGTTTGCCCCCTCTACCAGTAAGTTATAATTAAGTCCCGATGCATCTTTAGCGGGTACAGCTTTAAAGAAATCATTAATTCTTACAGGTGTTTTGTATGTTAAAGGGTTAGTCGGATTCAGTACAACATCTTTTGCGTTAATCGTATGTGTATTAGTTGAATTATCACTAATATTCTCACCCTGTCTCTCAATCCCATTAGTAGCCACCTGAGAAAACGCATTCGCATTTTCAACCACATCATTAGTATAATTCTTTACACTAGACTTCCCAAACAGCTCGAAAGTATTGTCACCGCTTAAATCTTCATAATCCTTCGTAACCCCACTAATCTTTCCGTCAAAATAGTTCTGACTTCCAGCAACATCAATCCCCAGCGCACCCGTACCATGAATATTAATATTCCTATAAATATCACCATTCGAATCAGTTACAATGTAAGCCACACCTAAGTTAGTAGACAGCCCCGTCATTTCCAGTCCATCCACCAGCAGTCCACCATCAGTGCCCCCAATTCTCAGGCAAGCATCAGAGGCCACCTCGCAAATAACATCACAGATATTAATAGCACTGCCTGTCTTCTGTACATTAATCGAAGTATAGCAATCTTTTACGATACAGTTTCTAATCTCAATATGGTTGCCAACCAATTCCACGGCATCAACTCTATTTACCTGAGAACTCATCTTTGCATTCAAGGTTAAATTCAACAGTCCAGCATCACTAACCGTACCTGTAATCAGATGCGTTGTTGCCCCACCAGCAAGACTCAAGCTTGTAGCATACCTACCAAACCCTAATAGTGTGACGCCCGGTTTTAAAACCAACGAACTGGTTAAATACTTTCCAGCAGGTAAATATACAACACCTCCGCCTAAACCAGCAGCATAATCAATACACCCCTGTATAGAGTCATGGTCATTCGTCGTTCCATCCCCTTTAGCTTTAGGTACACCCGTCGGAGGATACTTAACATTCAAGATAAAATTAGAAAGAATCTTATCAATAACCGATTCAATAGCTCCACTTGAAATATATTCCTCAATCATCTGCTGAATATACGTTGGAAGATTATTGTTGTTTTTAATCAATTCATTCAGAATATCCCTCATCTTCCCCAGCGTTTCCATGTAACTAATCTCGTCACCATACACTAATGGTAACACATGCTGTGTCCAGAAAGCAAACGGTTTTAATGCCGTGAAGTTTCCGTTTCCAATTCCATCGTTTACCATAAAATTGTCCTCCTATCAATCCCAAAGCTGAAAGAACAACTCTTCCAACTCATCAATAATTAACATATCAATATTCAGAAAAGTTTCTCTGAATTTTAATATCATGTCACTGTAACTACCTGACCCTTGCTTACCTTGAACACTCTCTAAATAATCTTCTGTGTTATTGAAAGCCCTATTCTCACTTGTATTACCTGTTGCATCTGAGTTGAAATCGTGGTCAGTTGTAGAACCCATTGTCCCATCATTCACAATGCTGTCGTTGTTGATATTTGCCTGAGTCATATAACGCCCGGCTTCAATATCAGTTAAAGCCCCCTGTGGCGTGTCTGACATGAACTGCTTACCAGTAACAGTGTTAGTATTCTTAGACGTTCCATCTGTCATGGTGTGTTCTGTATTGTTTGTATTTCTCTGTTCTGTACCTGTCTTATTTTCTGTTCCATTCGCTTTTACATTGTGAACTCTCTTAATATCTACATCATACAAAGGGTTGTATTCGTATAACTCACTCTTGTACAACTGATTGTAGTAAGGCATAATCTCGTTCAACTTTGTGTAAAGTTTCAACTGCCATAGTCCCACTGTTTCGAAAGCAATTTCTCTTGTGTAAAAGTGCGTCAATATCTTTGTCTCAAGCACATTCCTGTAATTCTCGTCAAACATAGGGAAGTTGAAGTTAAACACACCAGGGATAGCCTTTTGTATGATTTCCTGTATCTTACCGAAACCTTGACTTTCAGTAAGACCAGCGTTTACTTCACAGATATACCTTACCTCAGTAGTAAATCTACTCATCCGCTTCACCTCCCTCTTCAACTTCACCCACACCAGCTTCTTCCATTAGAGGTAAGTCTTCCCGGTACTCCACTGATACATTCAGTCCGAACATTCGATTAATCTTTTCACAGGCCATCTTTCTCATATTAAGTCTTGTATATCTCTGTGCTGCTGTAGCTCCTGTATTAATCGTTACTTCATCACTCACCAATCGTTCTTTCTTATCGGTACTAACGTTAGAGATTCCTAAGTAAGTTAGTGCTTCGTTCCATATCTGTGTTTTGAGCATCTGCAATTTGTCGGCAACGAACGGCGCACCTGTGTTAATTGCTTGAATCCCTTTTATGTCTAAGTTTTTACTACCGAATATAAACGGTTCGTTTCCATCGTACTGGGCATACAAGTTCTTCATTACCAAACGCTGGTTCTCGTCACACAGTATTGCAATTGGTGTCTTCTGCCCCTTGACGTTAACATCAATCGTTCTGTCAACTTCGTAAAGTTTTCTTGCAAAATATTCTATATCAGCAAGGCAGTTTGTTCTGGTCATATTGTTGAATATGATTACACTGTCTTTTGAATCTAGTCTTCTATTGTATCCGTTTGTGGCATAAGCCCTTCTTTCATCTGGAACACGGTAAACATCCAGTCTTCCGCCTATCATTGTCTGTAATGCAAAGAACTGCCCGTTATAATCATCACTTAAGTCTTCATCTTTAAAGAAGATGGCCATACCATCTGCGAACAGTGCAAGCTCTAAGAATCGCGGGTCTACAGAATCAGGAAGACCTTTCCATTCAAACATGCTGATAGCAAGGTTTGTAAGCATATCATACCAGTGTATATAAGCTCTGTCATTTAAATACTTACTCTCCCAAAAGTTACGTTGTTTTCTAGGATTTTTCAATTACTCACCTCCTTATACTTCGTTTGGTAAATCATATCTCCCTACATTAGCTGGGTTTTTCCAGAAAGTCACACCATCACTGAACACCTGTTTAATGCGTTTCATTGAGTTAACAGGGATACTTCCCGTGATACATGGGTTAACAAGTTTTGCAAAGTTCCATTGTGGCCTTGCACTAAGATTAGGAATCCCAACTTCATGAATCGGATATCCATACATTGACCAGAACTGGTCTATAATCATTGCGAACTCTTTCGTTATGTGGCAAGGATACAGGTAGAAATCAAAAGCATTCGCGGCCCATAAAACGTTGGCATTTGTCACACCGTTTGCAGTGGGAGGTAAATTGGCATGCTTTTCATATTCTGCCGCTATGCTGGCTACGGCGGCTACCCGGAAGTCCACCAGCCATTATCCCTACACCTACAGCTCCGACAGCTTTAGCAACTGAACCAGCCACAAATGTTCCACTGTTCTGCGCCCACCATGCCTTGAAGGTATCCGTTGAGAAGGAACAAACAGGAAGTCCGTTTAATACCAGCATTTCCGTATAGTTCATTGGTACATTTTTATAAGAGTTTGGAACAAGAAGGAACTCAGGGGAGTTATTCAACCCACCAATTACTGAGAACTCGCAATTACCAGTCACAGGATTTTTTTCGAAGAACTCATATCGGTACATTACCTCACTTCTTGCATTGTTCGTGGCATAAATGAAGTTATAAGGATAGGTAAAGAGCTTTTTGTTTTTTGGGACATACCCATCAATATTAGATAATGAAGGTGTAAAATGCAATGCCTTCAACTTGGCACTATTATCGTTTGTGACAAATGCGCCTGGCATAACAAAGATGCCTATAATCCCTTCGCTCTTGTTATCAGCTGTTGCATCATCAATAAAGTTGCTTACTTCCAAAGGCGTGTCGAATATATTATAAGTAAGACCGGAATAAACACCCATGTATTCTTTACCGCCTGTTGGATTTAACTGCTTATCAAATGTAGCAGCCACCACATATTTAGAATTTGCTGAACCGAAGAACTCAGATTTCGTTGGAGCGTTATAAATATATTCTCCAAGTTCTAAATTCTCTGGAACAAGGTTATCGCCAATTACATCTGTAACGGTGTGGTTTCTTTCAATAAAGCTCTGCTTGATTGTGTAGCCAAAATACCATGTCTGCATTTCGTCAATTTCGAATGTGATTTCTGCCGTTTCATTATTGAGATATTCTACATCAATGATAAAAGCGTAAAACCATTTTGCACCGAATGATGGGTTCTGCCACATGATATAGTTACAGTCAAAGAGCGTATCTGCTGTTGCTTCCACTCTAATTTTGTTTTCTTTTCTGATGTACGTATAATTTGCAAACTGAACCTTCATCTGTGTTAGAAAGTAACTGGACTGTGCCCCTTCATTTGCAAAGTACAGAGTGTCTTTATACGTATTATCTAAAGGAATGTTTCTAAGTATTTTAACAATACTTGTAGGAGCTATATACATTTGTAAACCTCCTGCCAATTTACGGAAGTATTCGCTTTAATTGAAATAGTTCCGTCAAACATTATTTCTGTCAATGTGTTATCAATTGTTATATTTGCCTTGTATGCATTAACGGGTCGGGGGAATGTTAATGTTACATCCGTTGCGGAATTGATATGAAAAGACAAATAACACATGTCTGCTGTTTTAAAATATCCGCCAATCATGCCACTGACGACTGACGGATAAGTAAAAGCTTTATTCAAATCATACCACGGTGGAATATAAACAAGACCTAAGTCAACATTACGCATTAGGATAGGTTGCTATTAAATGCCCTTCTGCGTTAATTGAGAATGTCGGTGTAGGGCCTATATCACCTTTATCTCCTTTATCCCCCTTTATACCCGGCGGCCCTTGCGCTCCGGTTGTACCTGTTTCACCTCTAGGTCCTTGCGCCCCTGTAACCTTACCTAAATCTACTACCATTTCATCACCTTTATCATCTAGATAGTAAGCCATTAAGTTACCGTTTACTACATTAACTCTGGTTAAGTTCAAGCCATCACCTTCATTGTATGTTACAACAAGATTACCATCAATCAGCTTTACATCTTGAATTGATAGTAGTCAGGCTGATATAGTAATCGTAGCTGTTCCCGTCTTTGTGCTATCAAATGTACTGGTAGCTGTAACTGTAATAGTGCCTGTAGCACCCGTAAGCAGTGTGACCTTACCTGACTGGTCTACTGTAGCATTCTCACTAGATACTGTCCAAACAACCGATTTAGGCGCAAAGTTAGTAGTTGCTACAGCCGCATTGAACTGTACTGACTGCCCTACTGCCGCTGTCACAGCTCCCGGTGTAACAGTTACAGAAGCAACACCCGGCGTTCCCGGAATAAACAGCGCATTATTAGCGAACGGAGAAACAGAGAATGTCTTCCATACATGATACCAGTAGTTCCAGTACAGACCTTCTCCGTTATAAAGTTCTGTAAAGTTATAGAAGTTATCAAAAATCATGAACCAATCTTTGTCAACCAGAACACAAGGAATCTGGTCTAATGCGGTAAGTTCTGCCTGAGTAGGCTCTTTGTAAGTCGGGTCATTTGCAAACAGCTCACGAAGTCTCGGTAAATCCAGATTTCCGAAGCTGTCTACCAATACTCTCTGCCCCATAAACTCCGCTTTATCCATATTGAATGCAGAAGCAAGAACTTCAACGTCCATAGCGGCATCGAACTTAGCGTTAAGTAAAAGATACTGGTCACGCTTCATTGTATGGGTATAAACACCAGCAAGATTGTACTTGTTGCTCTGGAACTCATACTCATTAGAAACACCCTTAATGGCTGTCGTGATTGCTTTCATATTAGCTGTCTCAACAGTTGGAATCGGGGTAGGATACATATGCCCATCCAGAATATGCCTTGCCAACATGTATTTCATTGTGATAAATTCATCGTAGTTTGCGCCTGTGTACATTGCATCAACAATCTTAGCAATCAGGTCTGTAATGCCCTGCCATGAAAGAAACGCCTGACGTAAGCTGTCGTTCTGTACAGTAGCTTTATAGAACTTCTTGTAATTCAGAATATGGAAGGCCGCTCTTACGTCTGGAATCTCACGTTTAAATACTTCTGATTCTGCGACTGTAGGGTCAAACTGGAATGGCTTAGCCATGTTAACGAAAATCTCTTCAATGGTTTCACCGAACTCAAGCATTCCTTTTTTAAACATTCTCCATGGGTTGTCATACATCTTAGATGTAATAAGAACACGCCCGATACGGTTAACCAGTGCAGATAAGAACTCGTTCTGTAATGCTGGATAATCCATAATAATTGCGCCAATCTCTCTGATGGAATCAGCGTTCGGCGTGGCTTTCGGAACATAGTCCCGGTAGTTCTGAGTTGCATTTTCCCTGATAACGTTCAGCACATCTACGCTGGTATTCGTCAGGGTTTTAATTTTTGGAATAGTAGCCATATTAGCCCTCTCTTTCTTCAAACAATTCTTCAAAGGTACGCGGTTCTCCGTCGTCCTTTATGTTTTCTTCCTGCTCTTCCTTAATCTCTTCACCGGAAGTGAAGAAGCGTTCACGGTATTTCTGCCGCCACTGGGAGTCATTTTCTTCATACTTTGTCTTCCAGTCTTCGGTATCGCTTGAACGCCTGATTAATTCATCATACGTGTCATTGGCATCCTCGATGAAGCTTACTGCTTCGTCTGACATATCTTCACCAATTCTTTCCTTGATTCTTGCCATAAATTCATCTTTGTTTAAATACGGCATCAAATAATCTCCTTTCTCTTCAAATAAAACCATATTGGTAATTTCCTTGACCACTCTCCACCATTCGAAGGTGGGTTAGGCGGTGGTACGTAATCGTTGTTCCACCAGTCATACCAGTACCTTGCCATTTCCTGTCTGTCGGGCTGGTCAATCGTACCCGGTCTTTCGAAGTTCTTTAAAAAACAATCTGCTAGATATTCGGGAGTCTGTGTACTTACCTTGAACTCCGTGAATGTTTCTGGATACTGTGCTGTTGGTATCCACTGACCGAATGGAATTGTTTCTGTGTCAATCCATTCAAGCTGCCCGTAACCGTCGTCATGCGCATAACCATGGGTGTCGGCCCAATTTGTCCAGTTCGTAGCAGGTGTCCATTGTACTAAACCATACCCGCCCGTCCCTACAGTCAAATTCTGCCATATTCCCGGGTTTACCGTGGATTCCTTCTGAATGTTCCCCATCATGCCGGAGATAGCTTCTTTCGTCCACCCTTTATTTAAAAGATAGGGATAGATAATTGATGCATTATTTTGCATCTCTCCTATTGTAAGGTATTTATTCCCTTTAATCCACTCATTATCAGCCCCGTTTTCCCAACGGTATAATTCAAACCAACCGTTCCCTGTTGAATCGTTTGCATTGATAGAAACTTGTTCATCCAGAGGAACTTTGCTGGTATGTGCGCCCATGCTTCTTGTTCGGTCAAATGCCATTTCGGTATGGCCCGTTTTGATTAATATGTCTGCTGGTTTCCACTCTACAGTGGCAGGATATTTTGTGAAGCCCATTTTCTTTAGAACACTTCCCATAGTTCCGGTGGTGAACGGCCATGTTCCCCATTCACCCACCATGTCAAAACCCCCGGCGATTAATGCATACCAGACAAACGACGAACAGTCATAATACGTGATTCCGTTTACTGTGACCTGATTACGAAACTGTTGGGAATATCCCACGTTTGGCTTCGCACAGGTTTCAACAGCCCAATTGTACGCTATCTGTATGTTTGCTGGCATTTCATTTACCTCCGTATTTCGTTAGAATAGGAAGAAGTTCATTTACACATTTTTGTACCTGAGCATAGTTGTATCCAGCTTTTTCCAGCTTCACTTTCCGGTCTTCTCCGTTCCCGAACTGTCCAGCTATAACAAGTAATGCTACGCTGACTGTCTCGGGCATATTAATTGCTGTGCATGTCATAACTATGTCTCCTTTACATCAAGTGCTGACAAAATTTTTGTCATTACGATAGTGTTATTATTTATGGCATCCTTTAAAGCTGAAATCTGTTCGTTGTATAACTGCGAGTCCGCGTCTCTCTGAGACATAAATTTATCGAACATATACTTCACAAAGTAAGCCATTAATAAACACAATACCACTGCGACTCCTAACGATTGTACCGCATTAATAATTGTATCTGGCAATGTACTAAACCCTCCCTTCTGTATTAATTATAACACTTTAGTTGACAAAAGTCAAGAACTATGTTATACTTATTATAGAACAGATAGAAAGGGGAATTGTCTGAATTGTCTGAATTTTATGATGGAAACCGACTATTGTCGATGCGAGACTTAAACGGGAAGAAGCCCGAGATATATATCTGCACGTCCAACCGAAGTGCTGGTAAGACAACTTTTTTTAATAACTATGTTGTGAACCGATTCAAGAAGTATGGTGAAAAATTCATGCTTGTTTATCGATACAACTATGAGCTTGACGATGTAGCCGACAAATTCTTTAAAGACTTAGAAGCAATCTTCTATCCAGGTCAGATTATGGAGTCAAAGAGAAGAGCATCTGGTATCTTTCACGAACTCTTTCTTGATGAAACATCCTGCGGTTATGCCGTTTCACTTAACAGTGCTGACCAGCTTAAAAAATATTCCCATCTGTTCAGTGACACACAGCACATGATTATTGATGAATTTCAGAGTGAATCCAACCGATATTGTTCCGATGAAATACGCAAGTTCATTTCTCTTCATACTAGTGTGGCAAGGGGAAACGGGGAAATGGCTAGATACTTACCTGTTTATATGATAGGCAACCCGGTTACTATCATTAACCCATATTATATAGAGCTGGGTATTTCTAGTAGACTGAGAGAAGACACTAAGTTTCTACGAGGTAATGGATTTGTTCTGGAACAAGGATTTAATAAAACAGCATCAGAAGCACAGAAAGAAAGTGCATTTAACCGGGCATTTGCTAAAAACGATTATGTTGCCTATTCTTCAATGTCTGTTTATCTTAATGACAACAAGGCTTTTATTGAACGGCCTGTTGGTAGTGGCAGATACTTATGCACGATACGATACAACGGGGTTAATTATGGAATCCGTGAATATCTTGAGCAAGGTTTTATCTATATGGATGACAAGCCTGATAATACTTTCCGACTGAAGATAACGGTCACGACAGACGACCATGAGATAAACTATGTAATGCTTAAGAGGAACGATATGTTCTTGCAGACATTACGGGATTATTTTGAGAAGGGGTGTTTTCGTTTTAAAGATTTAAGATGTAAGGAAGCAATTTTAAAAGCTTTATCCTATTAATGTTTCACGTGAAACATCCTGTTAGGTATCTCCACATGTCAATTTCAGTGAGGGAGTAGGGGCTGTACGGGTGGAAGAAATCGCCCTACCAACTTTTCGTTTTTACAGGGCGCGCTGAGATATCATGTGTAAAGATATAAATAGAGCTACAGTTTTAGTGCTGTAGCTCTTAAATTTATTTCAATGTTTTCTTTTAATAAACCCTCTTAAGTCTTTTCCAATCTTGTACCAGTAGTAAGCCCACACAGGCATTAGTAATAATACGGTTCCAGATAAATACCAATGTATATCATGTTCAGCACCCCATGTTAAAATCATTAAGATTATATCTTCCATTTAAATACCCCTTTCATAAATTGCTTCATATAAACTCATACTATAAAATTTTATATAATTCCTAACCTTTGTATTCTCAATTTTTAATTCGCTTACTTGTTCTCTTAACTCTGCTATACTATGGTTCATATCTTGTTCTATTACATAAGCTTTAGATAATTTATCTAAGTCATTCTCTAATAATTTTACCTGTCTTCTCAATGCCTTTATTGTCATTTCATCTTGTATGTGGTGTCCACGAGTAATACACCGCCCTTCATCCTCTTGGGGCGTAATTTCCCCGGAACCTCTAAGCCAATCGTAAAATCTTTTAATTCCCTTCTGCATTTAACAAATTCCTCCTCTTCCTCACTCAGTTTAACGTCCTCTGGTAAATCATCACTCATTGACCATTCAAATAGATTCTTACACTTTTGTGGCATTCCAGCACACTTGATATCATAATAAGGTGTTTCCACTGGTTTTAGATTTTCATGCGTAATATGTTCTACATAGGTTTTCTGCCTTATAAACATTGCTTCATCCCATTGTGACTCAGGCTTCCAGCAACAAAATTTAGATGAATCAAGTTTAACTCCTTTTACATCCAGTGGATTCATATTACAGTGAATCGAATCTGTATCTGAATAAATAAAGTGGTCATAGTTTGCTTGCGCTGCTCTGATAGTAAAATTCCTTGCATAGCTTGTAATTGCACTTCCGCATGGGATATACCCCGGTGCTTTGTCATGTTCTGATACTGTGTAGAAACCAAGTGAACCGTCCTCCTTTACATATGCCACCTTAAAACTACTGTCTGTACTACTTGCTAGTTTTCCGTATAGATTATTTAGAAACAGTTTTGCTGATTCTCTTTTTGCGCCCTTTGATGTCATTTTTATGGCCGCATACTTATCAATATAGGGGTCAAATAGCCCTATTTCTGAAAAGAACCAACAACCGTCTATTACTTCAAAATCAACCAGCTCATAATGCTCTTTCAGCAGTTCATAGTCTGTCATGGTTAAAACCATTTCAACCCTTGTATCTTTTACCTCTTCCCCTCTAGTGTAATAAGGAGAATGCTCATCTGTCTCAGGGTTAATCACATCGGATGATTCAAGCATTTCAGTTCCTTTATATAAGAGTGAATGCTTAATTTGAACAAAAGGCAATTTTCCTTTCTTTAAATAAAACCTTGTCTTTATCCTTACAAAGTAATATCGATTCCATGCTATTGCTTCTTCTGGAATATAACCTTTCCAAAAATGCGGCTTTCCGGTCGGATATCTATTACCTGACATACTGTGCATCATACTAGGGTAAAGAGAATTTACGTCCAATGTGCAGCCGTTTTTATATATCTTATTTTGTTTCCCTTTTAGAAGATAGCACCATCCTCCACGGTATGAACGCCGGATATAATCTCCTACTGTTTTGTCCTCATAAGGTATTTCATAAAGGTTGGGAAAGATATTGTTGTAGTCTTCTTTATCAAACGTTTTCTTGAACTCAGCCAAACAACATGAGCCTATAGTAAGCTTGTTATGACCTTCTTCAAACATAATCTCTAATGCTTCTTTTACTACTAAAACATCATTTGCTATGTACTTCTTTTCTTCCTCTGTTATTTCGCATCCAGCATAGCGAAAACCTTCATATTCCATTTCAAGTTTCTTATGCTTTGTTCCAAAACTTTCACCTATACGTTTAACTGAAAATGGTAACAATTTAAGTGAATCTCTTATCTCAATAAACACATTGTTTATCTTGATTATGATTGTGTACCATTGTCCCATATCAGATATCGCATACTTGAAAGTATTGTTATCCATGTCTTTTTCATTCTTCCATTTCACTATAGGGAAATCGCCATCTTTTAATACTTCATAAGCTTGCTTAAGTCCTAAATCAACAGTTAGATATGATAACCAGAAATTACCGTCGAACTTTAGGTTATGAAAATAAGCAATGACGTTATGCTTCAAGGAAATGAAATATTGTAACTGTTCTCCTATAGAATGAAAGATATGAACGTCTTCTGTATGTAATTCTACTGAAGCAGAAGCCCACACTTCGGTGTAGGTCTGTCCTTTATATACTGTAGTTTCAAAGTCGCTTGCGAAGTATCTATACTTCTTTATTTTCATTTAATCCGGCAATTCCCAATCTTCCTCAAATTCTAGGGCATCCATTAAGTCTTGTTTAAACCCTGATGTCGTATCAAGATAATCCATAAAATCTGCAATTGCCCCCATTAGTGCTTCTGTATTGTATGCCACCTTATAATCGATTACTACCCCATTTTCCGCGCCTGTTTCTAACATATTTGCTACATCTTCTTTGTCCTGCTGTGCAAGTAAACCGTCAATCCATCTATTTAATATAGGGCCTGCTGATTCGGGGAACCTTCCTATTACATCAGAACGGAAGTTGTTGATAATGATATCTGCTCCTGATGGAAATGTCGTATATGCTTGCGGCTCAATGTAAACTTTAGACTCAGTATATTCTTTCTTTATTGCCCTTGTTCTTGCTGCTTCTTTTGCTCTTTGACTTCTTGCCTTATCTCTTGCTACAATACCGGGGGTTATCTCTCCTGTTTCAAAATCAAGCTTTTTTGATTTCTTATAAATTGCTTCGGAGGTAATTTTTTTTAGTCTTCTTATTGAAGCCTGTGTAACCTTCTTAGGCGTAGATGGAAGTAAATCGTCTGGTAGTACATATCCTTGCTTCTCTAAGCGGTTCATTGCGTTTTTTATTCGACGACGCTCTTTACGGTATTGTTGTTGAATTGGTGTTAATTTTCGCTTTGCCATTTATACACCCCTTTAGTGGTAAAATTCTTCCCTAGCCATTGTTTGTAATGAGGTGTCGCAAAGCGACGGAGTCCTGATTACGTTATTGACTAGGGAAGGTGTTACTATGCATCAATTATAAGTACCGTTTAAATTTACTGTGCTAAATCACAGTTTACGTATGGGCGTCCCGCTTTTGTAGTTCCAGAAATCTTTTTAATAGTGAAAGGTTCATTCTCAAAGATTTCAGATATTTCTTCAAAATTGCGTTTAAAAGTGGCTGACTGTGTACTAATGACAACATTATCACCAAATCCATCAATACCAATAATGGACATCATGTAAGAAGTTTCACCTTTTGAATTTTCATCCTCATACTCAAGATACCCTTTTACATTTAAGGTGTATCCGTCTTCAAGGTCTTTAACGGAAATAATGGAGGGTGATTTTGTCATAAGATACTTCTCTGTTGGTGTAAAATCTCTGCTTTCAAATGTTATTTTCATGATTCTATCTCCTTTTAGTTTTTATATAATTTTATTTTGTTTAGATTATGCTTCTTTTTTCTCTCTTGCTGGAAGTACAGAAGAATTTGCAAGGAATGCTGATTCAGTGATACCTCTAAGCTCTTCAATCTCTGTCTTTGCTGTTACTGCAACTGCCTTATCTTTGTCTGTGTCGTGAAGTTCTTTTACCGCTTTAAGTAATGCTTCGTCTGTTTTGTAAAGTCCCGGCATTTCATACACTGATGTGCTGGGTTCGGCCGTTTCAACGTTTAAGCTCAAAACTGTAGCCTGTGTGATTACGAATGTCCTTGTGATTAATTTTTCCTTCTTCATGTTTGTTTCTCCTTTTCTTTTATAAGATATTTTTTCTTAGGGCTTGCACTGTAGAGTCTTACATTAGGTGTCGCGAAGCGACGGAGTCCTGATGTCTTTGTTTTTTATTTGCCCCATTCCCGGAGAGGGGAATCGAACCCCTCACTCCTATCGCCCTACACCTATCCGGGAGTAATTATTCTAATAACCATTCAATAAGCCTATAATAATACTTTGCGCTAATAATATTATTGTTCCATAAACAATCGATATAACCCTTCATTACTTTTTCTTTAATAGCCATATCGTCTGTTATATCATCTAAATATTTAGCATAAGCTATGATTTGCTCTCTAGCGTTAAACATTTCTATTCCTCCTACTGAACTTAATCCATTCTATTTTGATAAATTCTCTCTCTATCATCATTGATAATGATGCGTCTGAGTAAAGGGAAGGTGAGTCTGTGAATACCTCCATTACCATATCTGTGCCTACTAATGAAAAGATATAATATGTTCCCTGTAGCATATAATAACTTTCGCATGTGGTTGAACCAAACGCTTTAAACTGTGCATACATTTCTTTTAACACTTTCTCACCTCCCTTTTATTTCCATTTCCTTACTACTATTATATTATAACAGTTAATTGTGAACAAAGTATGAACAAATTGTAAATATTTTCTAGTTTTGGATAATTTTTTCAATTCTGTATATTGCGCCATCAAGTAAAACAGTGATGTTACATAACTCGGCTAGTTCTTCCCGTGTTAAAGTGTCTACTCTTTTAGTTGCCAAAAATGTTGTGAACTGAGCTGCATCTTTAATCTCTTCAAGGTGTTCTGATAATATAAATTGCTGTGATTTGTTCATTATTTGCTTTCCTCCTTAATTTTACCGATTGATATTTTCTGAGCTATTGTGATGTTATTCCTTATCTCTCGAATTAATTCTTCATCTGTTTTTACTTTAATGTAAGTCCATTCTCCCTTAAACTTTAAGCCTAATTTGTACATTATGCTTCACCTCCTTCCAATATTTCAGATGTTCTTATTAAGCATTCTACATATTCTTCATGTGTTAAAAGTTGTAAATCAGACATGCAACTAAATTTTGCGTTATACATCATTCTAATATTTGCTTTGTTGTTGGTTGAATCTGATTGGTGAAGTTCTAATACTTTGTAATACATGTTTACTAATATTTTTGCTTTCTGTGTCATTTCTTTTTCCTCCTTTATATGTTTTCTATACGTTCAAATTCTTCTAACTCATCAAGTATATCTGATATTGCAGACCATCTTGCTCTAAGCCTTAAAACCCTTCTGTCTCCCATTTCATACAGTTCAGATGCTTTGCGTAATTGTACCCATGCTTCTTTTTCCCTTCTTCTTACTAATTCTAATTCTCTGCTTGTCATTTTATTTTCCTCCTTATAACACATCAATTGCCATTTGATGCCCATCCATTTACCTCTAAGATTTATTGTAGACTCGTGTCTTGAGCCATTAACTTTAACTGACTCCTGCAATTTGTTCCATGCATCTCTTTCTAATTTCTCTAACTTAGTTCTTTCTGTTTTAGTCATTTTATTTTCCTCCTGTTTGTTTGCTCTTCTTTAACTATCTTTATTATAACATATATGTATTTAGTTGTCAACATATATTTTTAAATTT
>OBXO01000979.1_pt1 | contig 16289 bp, 17 predicted proteins | sample 1501431 | NCBI WGS metagenome assembly OBXO01 (sample SAMEA2580163, study PRJEB22360) | human gut metagenome | biome: human gut; feature: human-associated habitat; material: faeces | place: Denmark | collected 2008/2010 | reverse complement strand
CCGCCATACCATTACCGATAATGACCAGTCGCATCGTGCCCCCTCATTACGCCGCTTTCGGCTGTTTTTCGTAGAGGAAATGGAGGATCTGCTGGCGCATGTGGTGATAGCGGCTATCGTCCGCCAGCTGCACCCGGTTGCGCGGGCGCGGCAGATCGACGCGCAGGATCTCACCCACGGTGGCCGCCGGGCCGTTGGTCATCATCATTACGCGGTCAGAGAGCAGTACCGCCTCGTCCACGTCGTGAGTGATGAGCACGATGGTGGTGTTCAGCGCCTGCTGGATCTGCATCACCGAGTCCTGAAGATGGGCACGCGTCAGCGCATCGAGCGCGCCAAACGGCTCATCCATCAGCAGCACTTTCGGCTTCATTGCCAGCGCCCGGGCAATACCGACGCGCTGCTTCATACCGCCGGAGATCTCCCCGGGGCGCTTATTCAGCGCGTGGCCCATCTGCACCCGGTCGAGATTGTGCTCAATCCACTCTTTGCGCTCGGCCTTACTCATGGTGCGACGGAAGACCTGATCCACCGCCAGCGCCACGTTGTCGAAGCAGGTTAACCACGGCAGCAGCGAATGGTTCTGGAACACTACCGCACGCTCAGGCCCCGGCCCGGCGATTTCGCGGTTGTCGCAAATCAGCCCGCCTTCCGTCGGCAGCGTGATCCCGGCGATCAGGTTTAACAGGGTCGACTTGCCGCAGCCGGAGTGACCAATCAGACTGACGGTTTCGCCCTCGTGGATATCAAAAGAGACGTTTTGCAGCGCCAGAAACTCGCCGCTGGCGGTGGAAAAACGCTGGCTCACGGCCTGAACCTGAATTAAAGGTTTCATCTTCACTCCTTATTTTTCCTGCCAGCTAAAGCGACGGGCGATCAGCATCAGCCCCTGCTCCAGCAGCAACCCGACCACGCCAATGATGACGATGGCGATGAGAATGTTTTCGACGTTGAGGTTGTTCCACTCATTCCAGATCCAGAAGCCAATGCCTAAACCTCCGGTGAGCATCTCGGCGGCGACAATCACCAGCCAGGCAATGCCAATGGAGAGACGTACCCCGGTCAACACCGCAGGCAGCACGGCGGGGAAAAGAATGCGGCGCATGATGGTCCACTCTGAGAGTTGCAGCACCCGGGCCACGTTGAGGTAGTCCTGCGGAATACGGCGCACCCCTTCGGCGGTGTTAATGACCATCGGCCAGATGGAGCAGATGAAAATGGTCCAGCTCGACGCGGGCTCCGCTTTCTGGAACAGCAGCAGGCCGATAGGCAGCCAGGCCAGCGGGCTGACCGGACGCAGGAGCGCGATCAGCGGGTTGAACATGCGGGAGAAAAAGGTGAAGCGCCCAATCAAAAAGCCCAGCGGAATGCCCGCCAGCGCCGCCAGACCGAAGCCGATGGCGACGCGCTGCAACGACGCCAGCACGTTCCAGCCAATGCCCATATCGTTTGGCCCGTCGCGATAAAACGGATCGGCAAACAGGGTCATGGCCGAATCGAGCGTGCTGAGCGGCGTCGGGAAACCTTTACTGTTTATCGCCGCCAGCTGCCAGAGCACCACCAGCAGACCGAGACCGAGCAGCGCCGGGATGACGCGCTGTAAAAACTCATTCATCCGACGCGTAAACGCTGGCGCACGACGGCGAACCTGTAGCGGAGGCAGGACAATCACTTCCCCGCTCTCTGACTTCTCTTGTGGTTGCGTATTTTGCAGATGCTGCATACTCAGGCCCCTTTACGGTGAATGGCGAAGCGGTTGGCGTACCCTTCCGGATCGGTGCCGTTCCAGACGGTGCCGTCCATCAGGGTACTGCTGCGATACGGTGATGACGGTGTGGACATGCCGCCCACGGCGGTCGCGGCATCCTGCCAGACCGCGGTCTGGTTAATGCGCTGTGCGATGCCCGCATAATCTGGCGCGGCGTTGAGCAAACCCCAGCGGCGGAACTGGGTTAAGAACCACATGCCGTCGGAGAGATACGGGTAGCTCACGGCACCCTCATTGAAGAAACGGATCGGGTGCGCATCCTGCCAGCGCTGACCGAGCCCGTTGTCGTATTCGCCGAGCATGCGTCCGGTGAGGTACTGTTCCTTGCAGTTGAGCCATGCGCGGCGCGAGAGGATCTGCGCGGTTTCACGTTTGTTTTCCGCTGACGCCTCGATCCAGCGCGCGGCTTCCATCACGGCGCTCACCAGCGCCCGTGCGGTGTGCGGATTTTTCACCACCCAGTCGCGTCGGGTGCCGAGGATCTTTTCCGGGTGATCGGCCCAGATGGACTGTGACGTGGCGGCGGTAAACCCGATGCGGTCGTTAATCGCCCGCGCGTTCCACGGCTCGCCGACGCAGAACCCGACCATGTTGCCGATGCGCATGTTCATCACCATCTGTGGCGGCGGGACCACCACAGTGCGCACGTCGTCAACGGGGTTAATGCCCGCACGGGCCAGCCAGTAGTAGAGCCACATAGCGTGTGTCCCCGTCGGGAAGGTATGCGCGAAGGTGTAGGTTCCCGGTGCCTGCTGTGTAATCAGCTTTTTCAGCCCGTCGAGATCACGAACGCCCTTCTCCGCCAGATCGCTGGAGAGCGTAATGGCCTGACCGTTCTGGTTGAGAGTCATCAGGTTCGCCATCTGCTGCGGCTTGCCCGCGATACCCAGCTCCAGTCCGTACAGCAGGCCGTAAAGAATGTGTGCGGCGTCCAGCTCCCCCGCCACCAGCTTGTCGCGCACCGCCGCCCAGCTCGCCTCCTTGGTAGGTACAATGGTAATGCCGTGTTTTTTATCGAACCCTTTCAGGGCCGCGATAACCACTGGCGCGCAATCGGTCAGGGGGATAAACCCGATACGCACGGAATCCTGCTCCGGCTTATCTGACCCCGCCGCCCATGCGGCCTGCATGACACCCGGCAACAGCATCGCACCACTCGCCAGCATGCTGGCCTGCAATAAACGCCGTCTCGACAAATCCGCCATAATTGCTCCTGAAAAAAGGCAAAAAAAAGCGCCCGACGGTGCTGATGCACCGCTGGACGCCTTTATCCCGAAGACGTATGCACCGCCGTTGGCGCATCGTCAAAAATAGTTAATCTGTTAATGCAAAGGTGATGCCAGCTTTTTAACCCCGGCTTTACGGGGTTTCTGCAAGGAGAGCGCTCTTTTACGCACCTCAATCAGGCATTAAATGCCCACTGACTGTGCAACTACTCCCCAGGGGGTACATTCCACAGATTTTTCACCGTAAGGAGCGCACGGGCGATATCCACCATGCGTTGGTTTTTATCCATCGCCATTTTGCGCAGGGCTGTCCACGCCTGCTCCTCGCTCATGTTCTGATGCGTCATTAGCACGCTTTTGGCTTTGTCGATGGTCTTGCGCTCCTCCAGCGTGTCGCGCAGGGAAGCAAGCTGACGGGAGAGTTGCTCAATTTCACGCGCCTGCTGGCGCACCAGCGGCAGCAGTGGTCTATCCGGAAATCGCGCCAGGATATCGTCGTACTCATCGTCTACGTGCAGGTTTTCGCTATAGCGACGCTCCTCAACTGCCGTCATCAGATCGGCAATGGCTACCTCCTCCAGCGTGCGCAGATGCTCAAGGCGCGCGGTTTGCAGGGCAAACCATTTGAGGGCGGTATCGCCATTATCTGCCGGAGGCTGGCGGGTGCACGCTTCACGCCTGAGTTTTTCAGTCTCCAGACCCGGCTGACAGTTGAGGGTAAACGTCTCCTGCACGTCTGGAGTGCAATGGGAGATAAAAACCTCAAAGCAGGCCTGCTGGCCATCAATGCGATCCACCAGCCGCTGGCGAGTTTCATCGTCAAAGAATCCCTGGGTGAAACCAATAGCCCCTAACGCCCGCTCTTGTCCCACAAGTTCTTTGCCCTGCATCAGGCTGTAAAGGGCCACAAATCGGCCCGCGATGTGCGGATCGTCAATGCTGTCGCTGAGTTGAGGTACGATATTGAGCAGATGCCGCAGTATGCGGCTGTAGTGTTCCATCGCCTGCGGCGCGGTGACGCGTTGACCTGTAACGCCATCACGCAGCACCATCAGCGTTTCAAGGCCGTGCAGTGCACTGGCGATACGTTCGCAGAGGGCGCTGCCCGGCAGCGGTTCGCTAAACAGGAGGTGCAATGCCGCAAGGTTTTCATCCACCAAAGCCCTGCTGGCCTTGCATTCAGGCCCGTACAATTTACCCTGCGAGCAGAGCCAGACATTTGACGCACCGCGTTCGCACTGTAGCATATGCACCAGTCGACTGATGCCGTTCACCAGTGCGCCCAGCTGCGCTAATCTGCCGAGCTGTTCCTCCCGCAGCATTCTTGCACGCTGGAACCATTCGGTCGCGCCAGGCGAACTGCCAGCCACTATCGTCATCGTTTCTCTCTCCGATACATATTCTTCGGTATGAGAAGCAATATTCGTGCCTTTTCAAAGAACAGGAGTCAACATGCAGAAGATTGTGATCGTCGCCAACGGTGCGGCCTACGGCAGTGAATCCCTTTTTAACAGTCTGCGCCTGGCAATCGCGCTGCGCGATAAGGAGAGTGAGCTGGAGCTGCGCCTCTTTTTGATGTCCGATGCCGTCACGGCCGCGCTGAAGGGGCAGAAACCCGCTGAGGGCTACAACATCCAACACATGCTGGAGATCCTGACCGCGCAAAACGTTCCGGTCAAGCTGTGCAAAACCTGTACCGACGGTCGCGGCATTACCGGGCTGCCCCTGATTGATGGCGTGGAAATTGGCACGCTGGTTGAACTGGCTGAATGGACTCTTACCGCTGATAAAGTATTAACTTTTTAATAATAAATCGCTAAAAATATTATTTTCTTATGGACGCGGTTTCAGCATCAAGTTTACCTGCGCCATTGCCGATAGGCATGGAAACAACACAGCAGGTATTACACTTATGTTCAGATCCATTCGCGCCCGCATTATTGCGGCGACGACAGGCTGTATGGTCGTCGCCCTTCTTCTTAATACCATTATCAACTTTCAGGTCACGCGCCAGGATAATCAGCAGTCGCAGCGCGATATACTGACCAGCACCAGCGCCAGCCACAATATGGCGATTGCCGACTGGGTCAAAAGCAAAATGACGGTGATTGCCTCCGCGCAGAGCATCGCGCTGGCTGACGATCCGGTTCCGGTGTTTAAGCAATTAGCCCAGGCGGGCGGCTTCACCAACGTCTACGCAGGCTACGCCAGCAAGACGGCGAAATTCTCCGATCCTGCGGGGGTCCCGGCGGATTATGACCCAACCATTCGTCCCTGGTATCAGCAGGTGGTGAGCACGGACGGCCCGGTTGTGACGGCGCCCTACGTTGATGCCGGGACCGGGAAGCTGGTGGTGACGTTTGCCGTACCGGTGAAGGAGAATGGTACTCTGAAAGCAGTGGTAGCGGGCGATGTCGCCATGGATAGCGTGGTGGCGAACGTGCGCGGGATCCACCCAACGCCTGCCAGCAGCGGGTTGCTCCTGAACAGCGACGGCACGGTTATTGCCGCCAACGAGCCGACCCTGACGCTGAAGCCGTTTACCGGGACGATCAAAGGCATCGACCTTGCGGCGCTGAAGAGCGGTAATCCGGTCGACGGGACGCTGAATGATGAGGAAAAAACCTTTATCGCCTCAGCCGTGCCGGGCACGAACTGGCTGCTGGTCGTCGCCCTCGACAGCAGCGACGCCACCTCCGGCATGCGTTCCTTGCTGAAAGCGTCGGCAATCTCGCTGGTGATTCTGGCGCTTCTGAGCGGCGCCATTGTCCACCTCCTGATAGCCCGCCTGCTTAAGCGCCTGTCCGACATTCGCGACGCGATGCACAGCATTGCCAACGGCACCAACGATCTGTCCCAGCGTCTGCCGGATAGCGGTGATGACGAAGTGGCGCAAATTGCGCAGGCGTTTAACGCCTTCAGCAATAAGCTCTCGGTGGTGATGGTCCAGCTTCGCGACGCCAGCGCCTCAGTGAAAAACGCCGCGCAGGAGATTGCGGCAGGCAACCAGGATCTCTCCGGACGTACCGAGCAGGCCGCGTCCAGCCTGCGTGAGACCGCCAGCGCCGTGGAAGAGATAACCGCCTCCGTTACCCAGTCGAATGAATCGGCCGAAGAAGCCAACGACCAGGCCAGTAAGGCCTCTGCGGCCGCAGCGCGCGGCGGCGAAGTTGTCTCGCAGGCAATCAGCACCATGCAGTCCATCGAAGTGGCTTCTGCAAAGATTGGCGATATCACCAGCGTGATTGACGGCATCGCCTTCCAGACCAACATTCTGGCGCTTAACGCCTCCGTCGAAGCGGCTCGTGCCGGTGAGCAGGGCCGTGGGTTCGCGGTCGTTGCGGGGGAAGTGCGTAATCTGGCCAGCCGCAGCGCTCAGGCGGCGAAAGAGATCAAATCCCTTATTGACTCCACTACCGAAAGCGTTGCAACCGGCTCCCGGTTTGTGCACCTTGCGGGCGACAGCATGGATGAGATCCGCGCCAGCGTCGGGAGCGTGTCTGGCATTATGCGTGAAATATCTATTGCCACCCGCGAGCAGATGAAAGGGATCCATGAAATTAACCACGCGGTGACTCACCTGGATCGCATGGTGCAGCAGAACGCTGAACTCGTTGTACAGTCTGCTGCGGCGCTGCAGAGCCAGGCGGGCGACCTTGCTGAGACCGCTGGCCATTTCCGCATATAATTTTTCCCGGACGCGCGTTAAGCAGGGAAAACGCGCGTCGGCTGAAAGGTTTCAGAAATTTTGTCATTTTTGTTTAATCGTTGCGCCATTTTTTGATCGAAATCAGCATCACCCACCTTCCCCTTTGGTGTTATGCAATGAGTAAATTGTGAACAACATCACGCTCGGGATGGGCAAAAACGACGGGGTATAAAAAATGGCACGAGTTAAAACGAGTCTGAAACTGTTTGGCGGGGATACGGTAGTGGTGCGTTGCTCAGAACGTTGCCGCATCCATCTGATGAGTACAAAAGGGCAAAAGCAATCGCAGGCAGATATCCTTACCGTCCAGGATGATAAGGCCTGGCTGACGGTGCCTTACACCGGCACCTGGGATGTGCTGATCGACAGCCACAGCCAGTCGCTCGAACATTCCGTAAGTTACGTGGCAGCATAACCATAAACGCCCGGCCAGCCGGGCGTATTATCAGGCAAAACCCGGGCGCAGCGTATTGCTGAGCGGGTTCCCTTCCAGCAGCGCTTTTACCTTCACCACCAGCTCACTCAGACAGTCGTCCTGCATACCGAGACGCGTCAGCTCCTGATCGAGCGAGAAAAGGTACTGGGCGTTAGTGCCCAGCGGTCCACTGGCGGCGGCAATCAGCGGGGCAATCACCTGGGTTCGGGTGTCGGCTTCATACAGCGGGTGCCGCGGATCCATAATGAACACCAGCGCGTTGACGGTGCGCCCGTCATCCAGTTCCAGCTTGCACCAGCTGGGCATATAGCAGCCGGTGATCATCTCGCGCTTCCACAGCAGCATCAGCTCATCTTCCAGCGTGGTATCCGGCAGCCGGTATGCCACGCCCGTGGTGCGCCCGCCCTCTTTTAGTGCAAGCATACGTCCAGGCTGACACGCGCTGCCGCGTCCGGCGGTCAGGCGCAAACAGAAGGCGCGGTGCCAGCCAGGCAGCGTTCCGGTTGCCGATTCAACAAACTCGAGCGCCGGGTTCCACATCAGCGAGCCGTAACCAAAAATCCAGACCGGGCTATCATCCGGGCGGCAGGCCAGCGTTGCCGCAAGCGACGCCGCACGTTGTTCAGCCGACCACAGAAGCGATTCCTCAATAGCACCAAATGCCGTCTTACAATCTGCCTTCATCAAGAAATCACGCGTTAACACATTCCACCTCCGCCACTGCATGCTTCCTTGCGACATCTTTAATGCGCCTTCCCGGCATTCTGTGCTGTTCATTTTAACAGCAGTTGAGAAACGATAAGCAATTCGCGGGCCAGATGCAATACAGCGGCAGTTCAACCGCCTGAAATGTCAAAATGGAGGCAGCGTATTATTCGGCAGCTATTTCTTTTTGTGCCATTTGTCATCATCCCCTTTCTCATAGTCATTTTTTACGGCGGCCCAGGCCACTTTATGCGCCGTCTCTTCACGGCTGGCATCGTCCCGGCGATCTTCTTTATCTTTGTACTGATCCCAGGCGCTGTTAAAGGCTTCTTTGTAGATATCCTGAGCGTGGGCAGGCAGTACGTTTTGCACGTTATCCGGTAATTCGCTTTTCGATTTGTATGGCATCGTTAACCTCTCTTTTGGCTAAAAGATAAGTGTGGACGACGATACGCCAGGGTGCCAGCCGACAGCAAGAAATGAACTAATTAAGAGCGCAAGGCGTTGTTATTAAATTAATATTTTGTGTAAATAAGGTATTATAAGCTTCAGGAATAAAATTCCCATTAAAGGGTAAAATTAAGTAAAAAATACAGGGTATTTAACCGTTTTCTGTTAATTTAACACCCTCAAAATCTATCTATAATTACAAGCACCTGCACTGTTGGAGAAACACATGACAGCAACACACGAGGCGGTAAAGACCCGCCACAAGGAGACCTCTCTCATTTTCCCGGTTCTGGCACTGGCTGTGCTGCTCTTCTGGGGAAGCAGTCAGTCATTGCCAGTGGTTGTGGGGATCAATATTCTGGCTCTGGTGGGTATTTTAACCAGTGCATTTAGCGTGGTACGCCATGCGGATGTTTTAGCCCACCGTCTTGGAGAGCCGTATGGGTCATTAATTTTAAGCCTTTCGGTTGTGATTCTTGAGGTCAGTCTAATTTCCGCATTAATGGCCACCGGCGACGCCGCACCAACGTTAATGCGCGATACGCTCTACTCCATCATTATGATTGTTACCGGCGGCCTGGTCGGTTTTTCGCTTTTATTAGGTGGCCGCAAATTTGCCACCCAGTACATGAACCTTTTTGGCATTAAACAGTATCTGATCGCCCTGTTCCCGCTGGCGATTATCGTGCTGGTATTCCCGATGGCATTGCCGGGCGCAAACTTCACCACCGGCCAGGCGCTGCTGGTGGCACTGATTTCCGCGGCGATATACGGCGTGTTTTTGCTGATCCAGACCAAAACGCACCAGAGCCTGTTTGTTTACGAGCATGAAGACGACGGCGACGATGATGACCCGCATCACGGTAAGCCGTCGGCCCACAGCAGCGCGTGGCACACGGTTTGGCTAATCGTGCATCTGATTGCGGTAATTGCGGTCACCAAGATGAATGCGAACCCGCTGGAGGCGCTGTTAACTGAACTGAACGCGCCGGTCGCCTTTACCGGTTTCCTGGTAGCCCTGTTGATCCTGTCGCCAGAAGGCCTGGGAGCGCTGAAAGCGGTGCTCAATAATCAGGTGCAGCGTGCGATGAATCTGTTCTTTGGCTCCGTTCTGGCGACCATCTCCCTTACCGTTCCGGTGGTAACGCTTATTGCCTTTATGACGGGGAATGAATTGCAGTTTGCGCTGGGTGCACCAGAGATGATTGTGATGGTAGCGTCGCTACTCCTGTGCCAGATTTCCTTCTCAACCGGCCGCACCAATGTGCTGAACGGCGCGGCGCATATGGCGCTGTTTATTGCGTATCTGATGACGATATTTGCGTAATTTTTTTGCCGGGTGGCGCTGCGCTTACCCGGCCTACGAAACCCGTAGGCCCGCGCAAGCGTAGCGCCGCCGGGCAAAGAAAAACCCGCCGAAGCGGGTTTTTTATTAGTTGCTGGTATCCAGCTCGTCGAAGCTCTTCACCAGATCGTCAATCGCTTTAATCTGTTTCAGGAATGGCTCCAGCTTATCCAGCGGCAGCGCAGATGGACCGTCGCATTTTGCGTTAACCGGATCCGGGTGCGCTTCAATGAACAGACCCGCCAGGCCGGTTGCCATACCGGCGCGCGCCAGTTCGGTCACCTGCGCACGACGCCCGCCAGACGCGGCGCCAAACGGGTCGCGACATTGCAGGGAGTGGGTCACGTCGAAAATCACCGGAGACTGGTTAGAGACGTTCTTCATTACGCTGAAGCCCAGCATATCCACAACCAGGTTGTCATAACCGAAGTTTGAACCACGGTCGCACAGGATCACCTGGTCGTTACCACCTTCGATAAACTTATCGACGATGTTACCCATCTGGCCAGGGCTCACGAACTGCGGTTTTTTCACGTTAATCACGGCACCGGTTTTCGCCATCGCTTCTACCAGGTCAGTCTGGCGCGCCAGGAACGCCGGAAGCTGAATCACGTCTACCACATCAGCCACGGGCTGTGCCTGAGACGCTTCGTGCACGTCGGTGATCACTTTCACGCCAAACGTCTGTTTCAGCTCCTGGAAAATCTTCATCCCCTCTTCCAGGCCCGGGCCACGGTAGGAGTGAATGGAGGAGCGGTTGGCTTTGTCAAAAGAGGCTTTAAACACGTACGGGATGCCCAGCTTCTGGGTCACGGTCACGTAGTGTTCACAGATGCGCATAGCGAGATCGCGGGATTCCAGAACGTTCATACCGCCAAACAGCACGAACGGCAGGTCGTTTGCCACGTTGATATCACCAATGCTAACCACTTTTTGTTTCATAGGATCGCCTTATTCAGGTGTGAATCGGAATTAAGATTAATGCAGTGTAATGTGTTTATGCGCGATCGCGTTGATCTGCGCGCGAATCATTTCGCTGATCGGATCTTCCGGACATTGCTCGACGAAATAATTCAAATCATTCAGCGCCACGTGTTCGCAGTCGAGCTGCGCATAAATCAGGCCGCGGTCGCGGATTTCGTACGGATCTTCCGGATTGAACTGTAACAGCACTTCGCTTGCGCGCAGGGCCAGCTCCATCTGACGCTCTTCCATCAGCGCAGACTTCAGCGTATCCAACAGCTTGCGGATCACTTCGGCGTTATCGGCTTCATCGAGATCTTCATTGAACAGCTCCGCTATCGGGCTGATGTTGCCTTTCAGCCAGACGTCCAGCGTATGCTCATCCAGCGTGTCGCCGTTAAACGGATTGATTAACCACATCTCACCGTCCAGCCACTCCGCCCGCAAAATCATCTGCGTGGGGAAAATGACCGGCACCAGTGGAATATCCAGTCGGTGCGCAACCCACAGTAAAATGGCGCCCAACGCGACGGCGCTACCCTGTCGATTTTTCAGCACCTGGTCCAGCCACAGTGCGTCAGACAGGCGATACACGCCTCGCGTGTCGCAGAAACCCCATTCGCCGTAGAAAAGCTCAATCAGCTTCTCTAATTGCCAGTCTTGCGGACGTGCCTGATTGATCTCTTCGCGCGCCAGGCTGACCAGATTTTCCAGTTCAGCGTAAACGTACTGTGATGTGAAATCGTCGCGGATCATCTCTGAAATCAGGATCATACCATCGCATAGCGGCACTTTGTTAAATTCGAAATCGGCTAAGGACCTCATGACTTACCCCAGTAACGGTATTCTTGTGGTGGCGAGTTTAATGATGATGTACAGCACCACCAGACCCAGCAGAAAGGCGATAAACCCTGTCTGCTGGCTGCGCGGACGATGACGCCCAAGCGCGATAAAACCCAAAACGATGTAGATGATAACGCCAAACAGCTTTTCAGTCAGCCATAGGCCTTTATCAGTAAATGGCAGATAGCCGGTCTTCCACATTAACCCGGCTCCGGAAAGGAACAGCACTGTGTCTATACCGTGTGGGGCGATACGTACCCAGCGGGCGTTAATCAGCGGATTATTGCTGTAGCGCCACCAGTAGCGGACAATGAAAAAGCCGATGGTCAGGGCAACGGAAACCAGGTGAACGGAGATTAGCAGCGTAAACAGGCTCATGACCACTGCCCCAGCGTCAGACGTTCATTGCCGCCGTAATCCCGGCAGGTTTCCACGGCGGCGTATCCGGCACGCGTAAACAGTGCTCGCACCGCCTCTCCCTGCGTCCACCCATGTTCCACCAGCAGCCAGCCACCGGGAAGCAAATGTTGCCGTGACGTTGTCACAATGTGATCGAGATCCGCAAGTCCCTGATTCGCAGCGACCAGCGCGGTCAACGGTTCGAAACGCACGTCGCCCTGCGCGAGATGCGGATCGTCTTCGTCGATGTAGGGCGGATTGCTGACAATCATTTCGAACATGCGGCTTTCAAGCGCGGCAAACCAGCTGCTTTGCAGAACGGAAACATTGTTCAGCCTCAGCCGTTCAACGTTGCGCCGCGCGAGGGCGACCGCATCAGGCATCACGTCTACCGCCGTCACGGTGCAGTCCGGCCGCTCGCTGGCAAGCGCCAGCGCAATCGCGCCGGTGCCGGTACCCAGATCGAGGATCTGACACGACTGCGCCGGTAACCGCGCCAGCGCCTGCTCCACCAGACACTCGGTGTCCGGGCGCGGGATCAGCGTCGCCGCTGAGACATACAGCGGAAGTGACCAGAACTCGCGCTCGCCAACCAGATGCGCCACCGGCTCGCCGGTTTTACGGCGGGCGAGGGGGGGCGCGATATGCTGATGCCTGATGCCCCCGGCTCGCCGTTTTTACGGCGGGCGAGCAGCGCCTCCAGCTGCGATAGCTGTTCAGCTGTCAGTTCGGTTTCGCCGAAAGCCAGCAGATACGTGCGGGCTTTACCCGTCACATGCTCAAGCAGAATTTCGGCGTCCCGCTTCGGGCTTTCACTTTCTGAAAGTTCACGGGCCGCCTCACGTAACCAGCGCTGAAAATCCATTAATCCTGCTCGGACAGCGCCGCCAGCTGGTCGGCCTGGTATTCCTGCACGATAGGCTCAATCAGCATATCGAGCTTGCCTTCCATTGCCTCATCCAGACGGTAGAGCGTCAGGTTGATGCGGTGGTCGGTTACGCGCCCCTGCGGGAAGTTATAGGTGCGGTTACGATCGCTACGGTCGCCGCTGCCCAGCAGGTTACGGCGGGTAGAGGCTTCCGCCTGCTGGCGTTTCGCCATTTCCGCCGCGTGGATACGGGCACCCAGCACGGATAACGCCTTAGCTTTGTTCTTGTGCTGGGATCGCTCGTCCTGACACTCAACCACAATCCCGGTGGGCAGGTGAGTAATACGGATAGCGGAGTCGGTGGTGTTAACGTGCTGACCACCCGCCCCTGAAGAGCGGAAGGTGTCGATGCGCAGATCCGCCGGGTTGATATCCGGCAGTTCCGCTTCCGGCAGCTCGGGCATGACCGCCACCGTACAGGCCGAGGTGTGAATGCGTCCCTGAGATTCTGTCGCAGGCACGCGCTGCACGCGGTGACCGCCGGATTCAAACTTCAGCCGACCATAAACGCCGTCGCCGCTGATTTTGGCGATAACCTCTTTGTAGCCGCCATGCTCGCCTTCGTTGGCGCTCATGATCTCTACGCGCCAGCGGCGTGATTCCGCATAACGGCTGTACATACGGAACAGATCTCCGGCGAACAGCGCCGCTTCGTCGCCGCCGGTACCGGCGCGGACTTCCACAAAAGCGTTACGCTCATCGTCCGGATCTTTTGGCAGCAGAAGGACCTGAAGCTGCTGTTCCATCTCTTCTGACCGCGCTTTAGCGTGCTGCAACTCTTCCTGGGCCATCTCGCGCATTTCAGGATCGTCGAGCATCATCTGCGCGGTTTCGATATCTTCCTGGACCTGTCGCCAGTCGGTAAAGCATTTTGAAACATCACTTAACTGCGCGTATTCACGCGACAGCGCGCGAAAACGTTCCTGGTCGGCAATGGTCCCGGCATCGCCGAGCAGCGCCTGGACTTCTTCATGGCGCTCGTGCAGAGCTTCCAGTTTAGCGACGATAGAAGGCTTCATAGGCGTAAATGCACCTTGTCTTAGAAAATGGGTATAGGGCGCTATTCCAGCCCGAGGCTGTTGCGCAGAATAGTCAGGCGTTCATCGTCCCCGTCACGGGCAGCCTGCTGAAGAGATTTGGTTGGGGCATGGATCAGGCGGTTGGTCAGTTTCCAGGCTAAATCCTGCATAATCGCCTGCGCGTCGCCGCCCTGTTCAAGGGCCGCTAACGCTTTGGCCGTCAGGTCATCACGCACCTGCTCCGCCTGACCGCGGTATTCGCGGATGGTCTCGCTGACGCTTTGCGCGCGCAGCCAGGCCATAAATTCGCTGGTTTCCTGTTCAACGATGGTTTCCGCCTGCACAGCCGCCGCCTTACGCTGGGCAAGGTTGTGCGAAATGATGCTTTGCAGGTCATCCACGCTGTACAGGTAGGCGTTCGCCAGTTTGCCCACTTCCGGTTCGACATCACGCGGAACGGCGATATCCACCAGCAGCATCGGCTGATTGCGGCGGGATTTCAGCGCACGCTCGACCATCCCTTTCCCGATAATCGGCAGCGGGCTGGCGGTAGAACTGATAATAATGTCCGCCTCTTTCAGACGTTCATCGATGTCGCTCAGCGCAATCACCTCAGCGCCCACTTCATCTGCCAGCACCTGCGCACGTTCGCGGGTGCGGTTAGCGATGATCATCTTCTTCACCTTGTGTTCGCGAAGATGGCGCGCCACCAGCTCGATGGTTTCGCCCGCCCCCACCAGCAGTACGGTGACGGTCGACAGCGATTCAAAGATTTGACGGGCAAGAGTACAGGCCGCGAAAGCAACCGAAACCGCACTGGCGCCAATGTCGGTTTCGGTTCGCACACGCTTCGCCACGGAGAATGACTTCTGGAACATTCGCTCCAGTTCGCTGGCTTTCAGATGCCCTTTCTGGGAATCCGCGAAGGCTTTTTTCACCTGGCCGAGGATCTGCGGCTCGCCCAGCACCAGCGAATCCAGACCGCTGGCCACACGCATCAGATGGCTGACCGCATCGTTATCCTGATGCCAGTACAGGCTGTTGCGCAGCTCTTCTTCGTTGAGGTTGTGATAGTCACATAGCCAGCGGATTAGCGCCTCGTGCAGGTTGTCCTGCTCTTCCACGCTTAAATAGAGCTCGGTACGGTTGCACGTCGACAGCACCACGCCACCCTGCACCATCGGCTGGGGAAGCAGGCTAATCAGCGACAGGGCGCGCTATAACTGTTCGGCTGTGCAAGCAGGCTATCCAGCGCCAGGTCGAGCGTATCCGGCGAAAACGTAACGCGTTCTCGCAGTGAAACCGGGGCCGTTTTGTGGTTAATACCGAGTGCTAATAGGGTCATGTTGAGCGGGAGTAGTACCAGCGTTAATAAGGTTAGCAGGACGCATCATACAGGATGCGCGAGATCAATAAAAGAGACTGCCCCCTTTCGGAGTAATAGCTTACGCCGCGCTTTGAGATAATTTGAACGTAGACGGTGGCACCCTTCAACGCTAGCATTAACAGTTATAACTGCAACGTATCTCAAGGATTTGTCATCATTATGACCCGAATGATTCGCCTGCTGCCTCTGGCGGCCCTGGTTCTGACCGCCTGTTCCGTTCATCAGCCGAAGGGCCCGGGCAAAAGCCCCGACTCACCGCAGTGGCATCAGCACCAGCAGGATGTGCTGAAATTAAGCCAGTACCAGACCCGCGGTGCATTTGCATATCTCTCTGACGAACAAAAAGTTTATGCTCGCTTCTTCTGGCAGCAAACGGGGCAGGACAACTATCGCCTGCTGCTGCTCAACCCGCTGGGCAGCACCGAGCTGGAGCTTAACGCGAAGCCTGGCGAAGCGCAGATCACCGATAACAAAGGCCAGCACTACACCGCGACTGACGCCGAAGAGATGATTGGCAAGCTGACCGGGATGCCGATTCCGCTCAATAGTCTGCGCCAGTGGATCCTTGGCCTGCCGGGTGACGCCACCGACTATACGCTTGATGACCAATACCGTCTGAGCCAGGTTAACTACACCCAGGGCGGTAAAACCTGGAAAGTGGTGTACAGCGCGTATGACAGCAAGACTCAACCATCGCTGCCGTCCAATATGGAGCTGACGCAGGGTAGCCAGCGTATTAAGCTGAAAATGGACAACTGGATCGTTAAATGATGACCCACTGGCCCTCTCCCGCAAAACTGAACCTGTTTCTCTACATTACCGGGCAGCGCGCTGACGGCTATCACACCCTGCAAACCCTGTTTCAGTTTGTCGACTACGGCGACACGATCTCAATCGAACCGCGTCAGGACGGGCAGATTTGCCTGCTGACGCCAGTCGACGGCGTGGCGCATGACGATAACCTGATCGTGCGCGCTGCCCGCCTGCTTATGAAAACGGCGTCGTCGTCGGATCGTCTGCCAGCGGGAAGCGGTGCGGATATCCGTATCGACAAACGCCTGCCGATGGGCGGCGGTCTTGGCGGAGGTTCGTCAAATGCTGCAACCGTTTT
>OBXO01000978.1_pt1 | contig 16301 bp, 18 predicted proteins | sample 1501431 | NCBI WGS metagenome assembly OBXO01 (sample SAMEA2580163, study PRJEB22360) | human gut metagenome | biome: human gut; feature: human-associated habitat; material: faeces | place: Denmark | collected 2008/2010 | reverse complement strand
GATAATGCCAACGTCCCTTAATTTTGATATAGGTTTCGTCCATTTTCCATGAATAGAAGGATTGTCTATTTTTCTTCTTCCAAAGATAATAGAGGACTTTGCTGTACTCTTGCACCCAACGATAAATCGTAGTATGACAAACATTTATTCCACGATCATATAACAATTCCTGAACTTCACGATAGCTTAGATTGTAACGCAGGTAGTAACCAACAGCGACAATAATGACGTCTTTTTTGAATTGTTTGCCTTTAAAATGATTCATTACTCTGTCCTCTCTGTCTTTTTTCTCAATTTTACAATAAAATAGATTTTTTTGGAAAACTTTGCAACAGAACCATTTTACGAATTTAACAGAATTTTAACACAATTTTAACACAATATATTGTGTGTTTGACATAATTCGGGACGATATCTGGTATCTATAAAATGACTAGATATTTTTTTTACGGTATAATGGTAAATGTAAAATATCAGTTGATTTAGATTTGGTGGCTCTATAAAAAGGAGCTTAAGGATGATTCAAATTACTATAAAACATAATAAAAAGAAAAAACGAACCAAATCACGATATAATAAAAAAAACAAAGTAGAAATAATTCAACTTTGTATTGAAGGTGGTCTACTGTTTTTTAAAATAATGGAATACTTAAAAGCTGTTCATTTATTTTAAAAATAAAAATAAAAAAAAGAACCGTTAATTACTTTGGCGAGTAAACGGTTCTTGAAATGTTCTAAGCCGCCGAATAAATCGACTGAAAGACTTGTTATAGCAAGTCTTTTTTACTTGCAAATAATATAAAACTTCAAAAAACTTAAAGTTTCCTATGTATAAATTATACTTTAATTTTATCGGAATGTCATGAGAGAGCTCTCGGATGTAATGAATGAACATTAAGTTTCTAGCTCATTTTAATATTTTAATCTCTGATGAGTAATGAAATAAACCTTAAATGTCAAGAACTACTAAGAAAGATTCTATAAAGGATTATCTTATGTTACCATATTGTTTGGCGCTATGCTTATCCTAACGGAAAGTAGATAGTGTATGAACCCATTTATTCAGTTGTCTCTCCGCTCGATAACAAAAACTTTATAGACTATTAAAGAAAGAAATGAACCAAGTTATAAAACCAAAAATTGGGAAAATCATCCACCAATAGATTGAAAAAAATTGCCAAAAGTTTTCAAAACGTTCTTTTTTTTCTTTTAATTTTATTCCCTTGCTTCAATTTCTGAAATTGTATTTTTAGGAGAACCCCAATGTGATATAAGAATTCTTCGCATATTTCACGATCAGTAACAGTCAGTAAGTTTTTTAGGAATATAATTTCCGTTACTGTAATACATAAATGGGCCTCCTTTGTATAAACACTAAATAAACGTCCTTTCGTGTTTGTGTCTTCCTAGACAGATTATAACACACAATTTTCTGTTCACTTTTATAGTATAGCTCCAAAAAGATAAACATTTAGAAAGCTATTCAAGATATGATTACTAGCTTGTGAGCCCTTATTCTTGAAAGAGTAGGAAAGATATTACTTCTGAAACAATGTCTATTTTAGTCAATTATAATTCTCTGAAAAACAAAAATAGCTCATAACTTAACAGTTGTGAGCTCTTTTTTTGTATGTTATAATTAAAGAAGAAAGAACGGCTCACAACTTAGGGTTATTAATAGAGGTCAAAATATGAAAATTGGGTATGCACGTGTTAGTACTTTTGAACAGAAATTAGAATCTCAAATTGGAGTTCTGAAAGAAGCGGGAGCAGAAGAAGTTTTCCAAGAAAAATTTACGGGAACTACAGTTGAACGTCCACAATTTAATCTAGTACTCAAAAAGTTAGCAAATGGCGATACTTTAATTGTGACAAAGTTAGACCGATTAGCCAGGAACACCAGAGAAGTTTTAGAAATTGTTCAATCGTTATTTAATAGAGGAATTAAGGTTCATATATTAAATATTGGACTTATCGATAATACACCAACTGGTCAACTTATTTTTACCATCTTCAGTGCTTTTGCGCAGTTTGAACGAGACCTTATTGTAACCAGGACTCAGGAAGGAAAAAACTTTGCTAAAATCCATGATCCAAATTTTAAAGAAGGCCGCCCGCAAAAATTTACCGAAGAACAAATTCAATTTGCCTATGAGCTAAAGCAGCAAGGAATGACTTATAAGATGATTGAGCGGAAAACTGGTATAAGTATTGCTACTCAAAAAAGAAGATTTATGAAGATCGCAAAAAAATAAATCTATTGACAAAGAATATTGAAAGGATATAATTTAGTTAACGAAGATTTGTGGGAGTGGTATCTCACAAGGTAAACCGAGGGACTGCGAATTCCTCGGTTTTTTTATACAAAAAACACTCAGTTATGCTCTATCGTGTTTTACATGTCAATCGTTCCACCTACTATAATTTCATTAATAAGAAACTGATGCTATCCTTAAATCTTAGAGTCACTATTGTATAATTTAGACAAAGGATAAAAACATGCAAAAACGCTACTCACAAGAATTTAAAGACACCCTTCTCGACTTCTATCATTCTGGGCAATCCGTCACACAGCTTTCTAAAGAATACGGCGTGGCTCCTGCAACGATTTATAAATGGATCGACCTCTATTCTAAGTCTAATGAAAGCTCAGTCTCTAAAGCTGATTTTCTAGAATTAAAAAGATAGCTGGCTAAAGTTAAGGAAGAACGAGACATCTTAAAAAAAGTATTGACCATATTCGCCGAGAAAAAGATGTGAGTGCTGCGGATATGACTCAAACGATTAAAACTTTAGCACTCAATGTCAGACTCAGTTGCCAACTGCTTGGTGTTCCTGAAGCAAGTTATTATGAGAGAATCAATCGACGGCCATCCAAAACTCAATTAAGAAGACAACACTTGGCACTGAAGATTGACCAACTTTTCAAGGCGAATCGGGGAATCTATGGGGCACCTAAGATTCATCACCTCTTACTCAATCAAGGGGAAAAAGTAGGGATAAAGCTCGTACAAAAAATTATGAAACAACTTCAGCTCAAGTCCGTCGTCCTTAAAAAATTTAAACCCGGACACTCCGTAAGTGATGGTATTAACAGAAAGAACCTTATACAAAATGAGCCTAAAAAGATAAATAAGGTTTGGGCAACTGATATTACTTATATTCCTACTCAACAAGGCTGGGTTTATCTCTCAACCATTATGGATCGTTATACTAAAAAAGTCATTGCTTGGGACTTAGGCAAGCGAATGACTGTAGAATTAGTGCAAAGGACTTTGAATAAGGCAATGGAATCACAAAATTATCCAGAAGCTGTGATGCTTCATTCTGACCAAGGAAGTCAGTATACGAGTCATGAGTATGAAGAGACAATAAAAACTCTGGAATGACTCACTCCTTCAGTCGTAAGGGCTATCCTTATCATAATGCCAGTCTTGAATCTTGGCATGGACATTTAAAAAGAGAGTGGGTCTATCAATTTAAATATAAGAACTTTGAAGAAGCCTATCAGAGTATTTTCTGGTATATTGAAGCCTTTTATAATTCAAAACGAATCCATCAAAGTTTAGGGTATCTTACGCCTAATCAATTTGAAAAAGAAATCGCTTAAAATAAATACATTAAAATTATACGTTTTTGACTCTAATAAATTGACTTAACGTCAGCCTATCTCAAGAGTCCTCTAGGGATACTCATGAAATTTACGCAAATAAGCAGTTTATCTCTTTTGCTAATACCAATAGCAATAAAAAAACAGCTACTCTTTAAGTAACTGTTTAATGTTTTTTTGTATATTAAGTAATTTGAATTACTTGCTTTGAGAGTTGTTTAAAGGATAATTTAGATCTTTTCATTACTTTAAGTTGATAAGTCATCGCTTTTATCTTAGTTTGTCCGATCAACACACATAGCGCATCATCTTTGGTTTTTAAACAATACATCCCTTTTGCTAAGTGATCAATCTGATAAGTACCCGTCGCATCTGGTATTAATATCACCGCCTCACCTTGACGCTTCAATGCTCTTTTACCCGTTCGATCATAAAGATGTAAAGGTTGTGCGTAAGGCGATTGATCTGAGGTGATAATCTGTAAAATAATCGACATATTTTGCTTAGCGAGCAGGTATTGGTGGATAATACGATAAAGTATCCAGAGCATTAAGCAAACTAGTAAGGTAAATAAGACTAGCAAAGTAAGTTGGATCAGTTTGCGATTATGGTCATTTTGCGCTAACATCTTTTCAACTTTGGGCGTATAAGGGACACGACTGCCAGTTACTAGTAAGCGATGAGAGTTGATCATATAAGGTGTACAAGTCAATAACGTCACCAAGTCTTGCCCTGGCTCTATCTTTAAGACCTGTGTTTCTTCTGGTTTCACCACAACAATCGTCTTCACCTCATAGGCTAACTTATGACCCAATACTTCTAAAACAAAGATATCCCCTTCTTTTAGTTTTGGTAAATCAGTAAAAAGTGCACGGTCTGGTAGCCCTCGATGAGCCGCAATCACAGCGTGTGTATTTTGACCTCCTAATGGGTATGAGGTCCCATTTAAGGTTGTTGCACCAATTTCTAACAGTTCACTATTAGTCGTATCAAATAGTGGGATTTTAATGTTGATCTTAGGAATATCAATGGTGCCTAGTAGATGTTTTTTATAATAATCTTCAGAAACACCACTTGCTTTGTCATCTTTAAAAGGATCTTTAGAGGGTGTCAAGCCTTGTTTAGCTAATTTTTCATTAGCTGCTTTCAACTGCTTTTCTTGTGTGTCGTGAGCTTTTTGTAAACTATCCTTATAAAGCGACACGCGAACATTATCTAAGTAGTCATTTAAGGCACTGATATAAAACGGATATAGCATGATCAATATACCAATCAAAAATAAACTATAAACCATCAAATTAATCAAAAAACGCTTGCCTATGCTTTTTTTAGCCTTTCCTTGTGGCTTGTTTTTATTTCGCATGATGTCCCCTATCAATGATATAGTCACGATGGTGTTGTTTACCGGTTCTTTTTACGCGTGCACCATGAGACTTAAGTGTAAAGTGTTGATCCTGTAACAGTCGCACAAATCCAGATACTTTTGGAAAAGCGGTTTGCTCATCAGGATAAGCAACATAGCGGCCACCTGGGATATCTTCAAACAGGACACGCCCATCTTTATCACTGATTGCTTTAAGCCGTTCACCGTCTCTTAATACTGGTATTTTCCCTTTTTTCTCTATCAGATAAAAGGCTAAATTAGCTATTCCTTGTCCATCAGCTACAGCATAGAATACAAAATCATAGCGATGTTTGATACACAGATAATAGACAAACTTGCGCCATATAAAATATGCAAATAATAAACAGAAAATCGGAATACCGACTGCAAAAGCGAGTAGTCTATTCTGATGATAGGCTTGTGCTTTTTTGATTTGCTTGGTCATCTTTTGTTCGACAAAAGGAACACGTTCTCCCGTGACTAATAAACGATGCGTATTAACCATATAAGGGGTACAAGTCACTAAAGTGACTAAATCTTTGCCATCCACTATCTTTAAACTCTCTAGTTGTGTTGGTAATACCGTTTTAAAGTTAACTGCACGATAAGCTAATTTCTCACCCAATACTTCAATATAAAATAAGTCACCTTTTTTCAGTTTATCCAAATCCGTAAAGAGTTTTTTATCTGGTAGACCACTGTGCCCAGTCAAAACTGAATGTGTACTGATACCACCTATCGGATAAGAAGTCCCCTGTAATACTGTAGCGCCTTTTTCTAATAACTCGTCGTTAGTTTCATTAAAAATAGGTAAACTAACATGGATAGAAGGAATAAAAATGGCACCTATCATATGAGATTGCAAATAAGCTTTGCTTGGTTTCACATTATTTTTTAGTGCACTTTCAAACGGATCTTCAACTAAGCCCATGCCAGGAATGTTTGTCGTATGCTCTTGTTTGAGCAAGGATTCATTTTCTGCTTTCATCTGGGCCAACTGTTTTTTTTGTTGCGCTTTATGTGCTGTTTGATATTGGATTTGATAGTTATCAATCACACGTTGATCATAAAAATTATTGATTGTATCGACAACAAAAGGGTAGGAAAATACCATTGCACCTGCAAAGAACAAAAGCACCATCAAAACCTTAAGCCATAAATTGATTCTTTCGTTTTTTAAGTTATCTTGCTTCGGGTATTGTTTTTTCAATGCTGATTCACCTTCCTTTCCGAAACACAACAAGGCTGGGAAAGTTCCCCAGCCTTGTTAACGTTAACCTTTAACTTCAGGAAAGAACCTGTTAGTCTAAAGACTTAAACTTCTGCTTGTTGTCTTGATTTTTTAAACCAAATATATGCACCAATCATCATTGCTGCACCAATAATGATGAAGGCGTAGATACCAGCACCACCAGTTGATGGCAATAGCCCTTTAGGTGTATTCTTAACATCTAAGTTTGATGCGCCATATTTACCATGTTCAACTGTAAATGTAATCGTACCATCTTTTAAGAGAACATAGTTAGCTGAAGGTGTATCCGTTTCATTTAAAACATAATCGCCATTTAACAACCCAATGACTCTAATAGATCCGTTAGCATCTGAAAAGACTTTAGTCGCAGCATCTTTTGTATCTACCCATTTTGTAAATACGTTATCTCCATTGGCATTAGTAGTAAAAGTTGCAAATTTTGATTGATCTTTATTGGTTACAACAAATTTAGCGTTTTGTAACACTTTACCAGTTTGAGCGTCTTTTTTCGTGAATTTATAGCCACCAGTTCCTACTGGTGTAGGCGGTGTGATTTGTTGCTCAGTATCATTGTTAATTTGAACACTTGCATTGTTACTTTGTAAAGCATCTGGATCAACCGTCGCTGTTAAAGTCATGTTATAAGCTAATTGTAGTTTTTGACCTGCCAAAGCTTTAACAGCAGCACTATCTAATTTAAGATCAACAGTAAAACCACCATCATGTTCAGTAATTGTATAATCAGTATCTTTTACTAGACTACCTACTTTAACTGTTCCAGCTACTAAAGCCAAGCCAGCTGACGGTTTATCGTTGATTTTGTAACTTGTTACGGCATTTGAATCACCGATATTAGCAGGGATATTTACAGTTAATTTGTAGTTTAATGTATCACCAGTTGTAACATTTGCAAATGTTGTACCGTTTACAGTAACTTGATTGAATTGCCCTAGGTTACTAAATTCTTTAGTATCTTTTGCTGTTTCATTTTTAGGATATAATTGAATATCTGTATTCGGCGTATCAGTTGGTTTTAGATTTGCATCTAATTTGTAGATCGGCATTGCAACTACCATCGGAACAGCACGTTTTGTAACTGTCACATTGTTAGGTGTTTTTGTTTCTACAAAAAGATATACATTGTATTGACCATTTGAATTTTTTAGTGGTAAGTTAGCAAATGTTGCTTGACCTTGACCAGCTGTTATTTTGGCATCTACTTTAGTTGCATAAGTTGGTGCCACACTAGCAGCATCTTGTTGAATTTTAGCGATAGCAGTATTTTGATCGCTTCCTTTAATTAAGCTATAATATTGATCACTCACATTATAAACTGTGAATTCTGAACCATTTAAAGGTTGACCACCAAAGTCACTCATCACATCACCTGTATTTTGTTTGTTAGCAGGTGTTTTTCCTTCATCAAAAATACGTTTGTTGATTGTGATATTCGTATTTTTTACATCTACATTATCATCAGCTGAAACGATATGCTGATTTGACACAAAAGCGGTTGTTAACAATAAAATTGTTGCTAAAATCACTTGTAAGAATTTGTGTGTTTTCATATTTTTCTCCAAAATTTTCTATATAAGCTTGACAATAATTTACAAAGACTTTAGTTTATGACGGCTTTGGCTTACGTCGGTTATACCAGAAGCTAACTGCTATGATTACGACAATGCCACCCAAAACAACCATTACCGACTTAACTTCACCTGTATCAGGTAAAAAAGGGAAATGAGGTGGTTTCGGATTTACCGGGTTTACTGGTGGGATAACTGGTGTTTTGACTGCTGTATTTTTAGGATACAGATTTATCGTTGTCAAATATGATGTTTTATCAATAGGATTCGCTACTGGTAATATAACCAACATCGGTGTCGCCGTCATCTTGACTTTACCAGCATCTTTGTCAGAGATCTGCTTCTCCAGTATCAGATAAGCACTGTTTTGAGAAGTAGGTTGAACACTAAATCGTGCAACACCATCATCTCCATCGCTTGAAACCGTCACAACTTCCTGACTTGTTGGCTGATATGGCTTTATTTCTGCCAATAGGCTAGCCTTATCAGTATTTGTGACGTGTTTCATAAGCGCCTCTTTAGATGTACTTTTTAAAGCATTTGACACATAACTAGTGACATCATAAACATCGAAAGTGACACCATTCAACCCATATGTTTTATCCGAATCAATCACACCTGAATTGGGATCATTAGGTGTAATCACTAACCCATTATCTTTAATTGTTTTTAAGTCTCCACTATCTTTAAAGACACGTTTATGTAAGATAAAGGTAATCGGTTGTTCATCTGCTGCTATTTTCGGAGCATTTGTAAAGGTTATCCCAAGAGACGTGATTAACAGCAACAGTAACAGATGACTTTTGTTATCTGGACCTTTAAGAAGTTGATGATGACGTAGACGTCTATTACGATAGTAGAAGATACCACCGATAATCGCAACTAATCCCATAAAGATAAGACTCGCTATAAAATAGCCTGTCCGACCAGAGCCACCTGTACTAGGGAGAATACCTTTTTGCTGATTTTTAACGGTTAGTTTAATCGTATAATTATCAGCAGAAATAGGCTTCCCATCTTGTGTAACAGATCCATTCTTGGCAACAGTGATGATAATCGGCTGACTTAAAATAACATAACCATCTGGTGCTTTCGTCTCAGTTAACGTATACGTATCAGGTGTTAAGTTTGCAAATGTAAAGATAGCACCTGTTGAATCTGTATTAATACTGAACTCTTTACCACTCGAATTTACCAGTTTAAAACTAGCACCTGCAATATTTTTACCATTACTATCAGCTTTTGTGACCTGTAAATTTAAGGGTTTAAACTGTTTTGTATTTTTATAAGTCATGTCATCTACTTTAGTCCCATCATAACCATTAACAGCGACTTCCTCAGATACACTATAGTTGAATGCGACACCATTTGTATTATACTTAGGTAACGATAAACTAGGTTGACTAGTTGCATCCACTGCAAGTTTTGAGACACTTGTCGTCCATGTATCATTGCTGGACGTACCTTGGATAGTGGCAAATCCTTTTTGCCAAGCATTGTTTGTTACAGTATTGTTTCGTGTGATACCATATGTCACTTGAGTTGGTCGATTGGTTTTAATCCCATCATACTCTTCCCAAATCTTATTTAGGTTAAGTGTGATTCCAGGGGCCTTCGCAGATGGCACACCAAAATCAACTTGATAATCAGGAGTTTTGATATTTGGCATCAGCGTCGTACGACCATTCATCTGATACCAATAATCTGGTTTAAAATCATTGGTCTCAGTATTTAAGCGAACTTGGTAATGAAATTGAACTTCTTCACCTGCACCTAAAGACATATCTGACACGTTTAATTGATTACTCGTCATATTCGTCGTAGGTAATTTCACAATTGACTTAGTCCCAATACTTTTCACATCGACTGTACCATTATACTGAAATTGTGATCCTAGAGGATCTGATATCGTCGCATTGTTGACCGTATCGAATTCACTGATCACATTTTGTGCACGATCTTGTAGATATTTTTGGATATCATTTGCTGAATTAGCATCTTGATAGAGATTCTGAGATGCTAATAATTTCATATTAGACAAAACTTGCTGACGTGTCATGTAGGGATTATTAGGGTCTTTTCTGTATCCATTGTCTTGATCTAGCTGGATACCTAAGGCATGAAGTGTAATGCCTTTATCCTTGGAGATTTTAGCTTCTCCTAAAGTTGCTGACCATGTATCTTTAATCAATATTGGATTGTTAAGTGAACCTATATTATAAGGTGATTGAAATTGGGCTGTATAGCCCGGGTTATCTATATCATTAGAAAAAGATGTTCCGTAAAGAGTACCACCATAATTTTGAGCTGCAGTCACTTTGTAAGCATATGTTGGTACACCATCTGTTAGCAAAATCATCATCTTCTGATTTTGACTACCATCTTGCTGTAACATCTCAGTACCTTTGCGAATTCCTAACTGAGTGAAAGTCCCACCTTTAAATGTCGGACTTATTGCATTATTTAGCGCAGATATTTGCTCTTTATTAGATACCTTGTTCATCGGAACAGAAAGATATCCAGTTCCAGGAGTTACAGAATCATATCTTGTACTTGAAAAACCGATTAAACCAACATTCACATAATCACCAATCCCAGCGTTTGTGATTTGTTGTAAAAAACTAGATATCCCAGATCGTACAGCGGCAGCTCGATCAGGCTCCATAGAGCCCGACATATCGACAACTAAGACGATATCAACCGGTTTGATATTTTTTTGATCGTTACCTCTGACATTTAGATAAACATCATATAAGCCTGGTGTTGCTGTTTCTTTAGCGTACTTACGCATGGCAAACTGTGCAGCACTCCCCGTTCCACCATATTCTATATAAGAAGTGCTCCTGTTACTAGGATCACCACTCCATGATTTGTTGCCATCCCATTGATTTGTGGCATTGACATTACCTTGATGGTTAATGACTGTCTGATTGCCTGCTGGGATCCAACTATTAGTCGGATATATTCCTGTCGCATCAGTTGTATATTGCGGAACTATATTAGGACCAGCTGTTAACATTTCAGTCTGGAATTGAGTAGCAGTTGACTCACTTGCTGAAGTCGACGCCATTGTTTGCCTTGCTTGGGAGTTCGTCACTGAATTTGATGTAGTTGAAGCTGTACTTGAACTTGAACTTGGCGTTGCACTAGAACTGGATTTTGTTGAAGCTGTAATTGAACTTGAACTTGGTGTTGCACTAGAACTGGATGATGTTGAAGTACTCGACGTACCAGTTACTGTATTTTCTGGTGGTGTTAACGCATAAGTTTTACCAATGTCTTTAGATAAGATATCTGTATGCAGGTTGCCAGATTTATCTTGTGCGTCAGCTTGAACATTTAAAGAAATCTTAGTAATACTACTTTCAGTTGTTAATCTGACATAGCCTTCATCTTGTGCTCTAAAGGTACTAAGCAATTGCTTATCTTTGGTTATCGTCCAGCCTTCTTCTGGTACTACAATAATCGGTTGGCCTTGAGGATCTAAAAACTGAAATTTCAAACGCCTTGTTTCACCATCTTCAACTGCATGATAACGATAATGAATCACCCAAGCATTACCTGTTTGAGTAGGAGTTGCTTTATAACTGACTAATAAGTCATCATATTGTATTAACATCGTTTCATCACTCGCTAATGAATCTGCTAATACAGTATAACCATGGCTAATATTTGCTACTATACTCAAACATAGTACCAAAAGGCTGAGCCAAGTCGCCCACTTTTTCTTCATATATCGTCCCCCTTTCTCTTAAAATATATATGTAAGCAAATCTTGACACCCATCAAAGATCTGAAAACAGCTTAATTCGGTTGGAAACTCAAAATAATTATTACGCTCAACTTTTTAATTTATATCATCTAGATTTATATCATAATACTCGATAAATCGAGTACATTTCAAGGTATAGCCTGTTTCATCAGTAACTACCCATTTAATTAACTTAACTATATATCAATTCTATAGAAAATGCAAGACTTTTATTTGTCGATTTTTACACTGATTTATCTATTTTATTTGAAAAAAAATATTTTTGCTAATCAATTACTTTTTGCAATTTATAAAATAGTATTAGGGTTCTGTTGCAAAGTTTTAAATCTACTATCAAATAAGGTAGAATAATAGAAAAAGATAGCAGGAGGAATGACGATGAATCATTTTAAAGGAAAGCAATTTCAGCAGGATGTGATTATTGTAGCCGTGGGCTACTATCTTCGTTATAACCTTAGCTATCGTGAAGTTCAAGAAATCTTATATGATCGTGGCATTAACGTTTCTCATACGACGATTTATCGTTGGGTATAAGAATACAGCAAAGTGCTCTATCATCTATGGAAGAAGAAAAATAGACAGTCCTTTATTCATGGAAAATGGACGAAACCTATATCAAAATTAAGGGACGTTGGCATTATCTTTATCGTGCAATTGATGCGGACGGCTTAACCTTAGATATCTGGTTACGAAAGAAACGGGATACGCAAGCAGCCTATGCTTTCTTAAAACGACTCCATAAACAGTTTGGTGAGCCGAAAGCAATTGTGACCGATAAAGCACCTTCTCTTGGCTCCGCCTTTAGAAAGTTACAGAGTGTGGGTTTATATACTAAGACAGAGCACCGAACTGTGAAGTATCTTAACAATTTAATAGAACAAGACCATCGACCTATTAAACGACGAAATAAATTTTATCAAAGTCTCCGTACAGCCTCTTCCACGATTAAGGGCATGGAGACCCTTCGAGGAATATATAAAAAGAACCGAAGAAATGGAACGCTCTTCGGCTTTTCGGTGTCTACTGAAATCAAGGTATTAATGGGAATAACAGCCTAAGATATTTGGAGTTCAGAGAGGGCACGTTTGATTTTCAAACTTCGCAACAGAACCGTAATTCTTATTTTTATAAAATGCTTTGCTGTAGATAAAATTATGAATAAATAAAGTAAAAAACACATCCTGACTTATAATACAGTTCATTAGGGTGTGTTTTTGCTAAACGTTTAATAAAAAATTAGGAGCCATTGATGAAAAAAACTATAATCTTTATATTACATATTCCATTTATACTTCTCCTCTGGCTCTGTATAACGTCTCCCTTTTTTATAAAAAATAGTCTGCTTAATTCATCCTTTGGTCACATTTTTAAAGGAGTAGAAAATATTTCTCATAGTGGACCTCTAGCAACAGTTTTGTTGTTATTCGTCATACCTTTACTTTCACTCATTTCATGCTTATACCTTGCTTTTAAGAAAAACCAGAGCGGAAGAAATTATGTGATTTATATTTTGATGTCGTATTTTCTCTTGTTTGCCTCTCAGTTTTTTCTGTTATTATGATAATAGGTTTAGGAAACTATTTATGAAAAAAGCCTCTACAAGCTAAATGGCTTGTAGAAGCTTTTTTTGTTATAATAATGGAGTAGAGTTTATGAACGGTGGCTTTGATTGGAGGTGGTGCTTATGATTATTTCGTGGGCAAAACCTCACAAAACATGAAAGGCGAAAATTTTTTGACTGTATTTCAGGCATTGAGTCTCATGATTGCATTTGCAACTTTGATGATTCTTGTCATTAATACGAGTAACAAAAAATGACCGTTCATCTTAGCGGATAAGGTCATTTAGATAGTATTTGCTACCGTTCTTAAAACGGCTACATTGGACTTGTTACTAGCAAGTCCTTTTTTCTTTATCTTTATTTTATCACAACTTCCATTTTTTGTCATCTCTGATGTTATCCTTAAATTCTAGAGTCGCTATTGTATAATTTTAAACTGTTTATTTTAAGTGATTGCTTTTTCAAATTGATTAGGCGTAAGATACCCTAAACTCTGATGGATGCGTTTTGAATTATAAAAGGCTTCAATGTACCAGAAAATACTCTGATAGGCTTCTTCAAAGTCCTTATATTTAAATTGATACACCCATTCTCCTTTTAAATTTCCATGCCAAGATTCAAGACTGGCATTATGATAAGGATAACCCTTACGACTGAAAGAGTGAGCGATTCCATAGTGTTTGATTATGTCCTCATATTCATGACTCGTATACTGACTCCCTTGGTCAGAATGAAGGATAACAGCTTCTGGATAGTTTTGTGATTTCAATGCCTTACAAAGTCCTTTGTACTAGTTCTACTGTCATTCGCTTGCCTAAATCCCAAGCAATAACTTTTTTAGTATAATAATCCATAATGGTTGAAAGATAAGACCATCCTTATTGAGTTGGAATATAAGTAATATCGGTTGACCAAACTTTATTCCTCTCAGTTGGCTCATTTTGTCTGAGGTTCTTTCTGTTAATGCCATCACTTGCTGAATGTCCTGGTTTAAATTTTTTAAGGACGACTGACTTGAGCTGAAGTTGTTGCATTATTTTTTGTACGAGCTTTACCCCTACTTTTTCCCCCTGATCGAGTAAGAGGTGATGAATCTTAGGTGCCCCATAGATTCCCCGATTCGCCTTGAAAAGTTGGACAATCTTCAGTGTCAAGTGTTGTCTTCTTAATTGAGTTTCGGATGGCCGTCGATTGATCCGTTCATAATAACTTGATTCAGGAACACCAAGAAGTTTACAACTGAGTCTGACATTGAGTGCTAAAGTTTTAATAGTTTGAGTCATATCCGCAGCACTCACTTCTTTTTCTCGGCGAATATGGTCAATACTTTTTTTAAGATATCTCGTTCTTCCTTAACTTTAGCCAACTGTCTTTTTAATGCTAGAAAATCAGCTTTAGAGACTGAGCTTTCATTAGATTTAGAGTAGAGGTTAATCCATTTATAAATCGTTGCAGGAGCCACGCCATATTCTTTAGAAAGCTGTGTGACGGACTGCCCAGAATGATAGAAGTCGATAAGGGTTTCTTTAAATTCTTGTGAGTAGTGTTTTTGCATATTTTTTTCCTTTAAATATGGAAAGTCAACGAAAAAGTAGACACGGAGTTAAGAGAATTTAAGAATTATATTTTTCAAAGTCTTTTGGAGACTTGTAATCAAGACCTGAATGCATCCTTTTTGTATTGTAATAGGTCTCAATGTATTTAAATATTTCTTGAGTAGCCTCAGCTCTTGTCTCAAAATGAGCATCATTAATAAGCTCCCTCTTTAGCGTCTTATAAAAAGACTCCATCATTGCATTGTCCTAGGGATTTCCTTTACGACTCATGCTAGATTGAGCACCGACTTGACGAAGAGTAGATTGATAACGAGAGCTTGTATATTGACTCCCTTGATCAGTATGGACAATCAAGCCAGGCTGAGGATGTTCTTTCCCACAAGCTTGTAAGAAGCAATCCCTCACCAGTTTATCTTGCATCCGTGAAGACATTGACCAGCCTACAATCTTATGTGAAAAAACGTCGATATTCACGGCTAAGTATAAGGTGCCTTCTTTGGTAGGGATATAGGTCATGTCTCCCAGCCATACTTTATTAGGAGCTGTTGCTTTAAAGATCTGATTAATTAAATTGGGGCTTGAAAGCGAAGCTCCTTTTCTGTTGTAATGTTTATATTTATAACGGCTTCCCTTGGCATAAAGTCCCATCAAGTGCATCAGTTTCCCAACACGTTTCGTGTTGGTCATAATACCAGTATTATGAAGTACCTTGGTAATTCTAACCGCACCATAGCGTCCCTTATGCTCATGAAAGACAGCTTTTATCTTCTCTGAGAGAATTTCTCTCTCCACTTGTTGTTTTGAAGGACGACGATGCATGTATTCATAGAAACCTGAGCGAGAAACCTTAAGAACTTTTACTGCATGCTTAATTTTTATCTTCCCATGATGTTTCAAGAGAAATTCAAAACGTTTTACTTGCTTCGCTTCAAGAAGACCCGGAACTTTTTTAGAAGTTCAAGTTCCTCCTTAAGATAACGATTTTCTTTCTCTAACAATTTAATCTTATGTTGGGCATCAGCTAGGGCTGTCCCATTGCCTGGAAAAGCACTTTCTCCATATTCTTCAACTTCTTGAACCCAGCGATAAAGACTATTGGCATGAACCTCAAGCTCTTGGCTGACTTCTTTAACAGAGTAACCCTCTTCAAGAATGAGTTTTACTGCAGAATTTTTAAATTGTTTATCGAATTTTCTTCTTGCCATAATAAACCTTTCCACGATTTCTCTTAACTTTGTGTCTAGTTTATTACAACCTTTCCAATAAATTATACAATAGTGACTCTAGAATTTAAGGATAACATCACGCGGAAGCTATCCGCTAATATAAATATAAGGAAATATAATATTCTTGACGTAATGAAAGCGGTTGTGATATAATTAATTTGCCTTAAAAAAGCGCTTTTATTTTTGGCTGATTACGCAAACGGTTGCGTAATTTTTTCGAATTTTTTGGAGGATATCTTATGTCGGAAGTAAAAACTTCTAAATTACCAACTTTACCATTAAAAACAATCTGGATGTTGTCGTTTGGTTACCTTGGGGTTCAAATGGCTTTTTCTCTTCAAAGCTCAAATATGG
>OBXO01000972.1_pt1 | contig 16391 bp, 16 predicted proteins | sample 1501431 | NCBI WGS metagenome assembly OBXO01 (sample SAMEA2580163, study PRJEB22360) | human gut metagenome | biome: human gut; feature: human-associated habitat; material: faeces | place: Denmark | collected 2008/2010 | reverse complement strand
GCCGGGATGGTGTTTTTTGCGTTGTGTAATTGGGCGTGGCCCCCGCCGATAATACAGCTCATCGGCTCGCCGAGAGATGCCTGGAAATAGCTTTCGCCGTCATAGCTTAAAAGACAGCCCATCTCCATTACCTCATGAGGAATGATGCAGTATGTGGCGGCTCCGCCGCAGAACTCATAAGAATATCCCGGCGAGTCCAGCTTGCCCTGGTAATTGATAGCCGGCTGGATCGAAAATTTCTGTCCCGGTTTAAACTGATCCTGCCATTTTTTTCCCACCTGTACGATGTCACCGGCAAATTCGTGTCCGACGATAATCGGGTTTGTATCGATGTTCTGGGGCGCACGCTTATGCTTTTTCCCTTGCTTAACCAGTTTGTAGGTCGACATACAGATACTGTCGCTCATTACCTTTACAAGAATCTCATCATCCTTTATCTCCGGTAATTCAAATTCCTCTAATCTTAAGTCATCAAGTCCATACAATCTTACCGCTCTTGTTTTCATAATTTCCAACCTCCGTTTTCATTAGCTAAAATATTCCGCTTAACCCGCCTGCGCTCTTTCTCAGGCTTTCGTTGTAAATGCTGCGTAAATATCATCGGCGCTGCCCTTAATCAGTTCTTCCACTGCTTCACGCGTTGCCATCTTTTCCGCTATTGTTGCTAAAATCTCAAGATGGTCTTCTCCCACCCCTGCGATACCGATGACCAGGTTAACCTCCTCGGTTCCCCAGTCGGTTCCCTCCGGGAATACCATCACTGCAATGCCGGAGTGCTTAATCTCTTTCTTGGCCTCTTCCACTCCATGGGGGAGAGCAATTCCGTTTCCTATATTGGTAGGGAACGACAATTCCCTTTTAATCATCGCTTCAATATAACCTTCATCCACATATCCGCTGTCGCAGAGAAGCTGTCCGACTGCGCGGATTACATCATCTTTCGCCATCGGACTGCAGTCCAGCCTGATGTTCTTCTTTTCTAAAAGCTCCGGTTTCTGAATTTTTTCGGTCTGTTCTTTTTTCTTTCCAAAACCAAACATTCTCTTTCCTCCTCGATATCACACAGTGCTTTATCTGATGGCCCGCGCCGGCCATTCCGGCCGAACCGCTTCAGGCTCTCTGAATTCATTATATCCTGACTGCAGGATACAATTCAACAGAAACAAAATTGCATTTGGCATCATTGGATGGTGACAAAAGCTGAAGTTACATCATTACTGTTCACACGGTGGTGTTCCGCGAGGTGTTTTCGTGCGCATTTTGCACGAAAATCCCGAGTTGAACGGCGTGGCGCGATGAAAAGTGAACTTTTCACCACGATCAACGGCGTATTTTGCCGTTTCTGTGCATCGCGAAGCGTGTTATTATTCACAGCACGCCGCTTTTTGGCGGGGTGTGAACAATAACGTTACATCTTATCCAGATACCGGTTAAAATATTTTTTCAGATAGCGCGACAGCAGCCCCCTTATATCCTCTTCTTCTCCCGTCATAATGGTATTTAAAAATTCATCCTCCTCCACCAGCTTCTGACTCAGATAACCTAACATGGAGGCATTTTCATTCACATGCTCTTCTTCCGGCATGAGCATGATAATAGCAGCCCTTATCCCTTTCATATCAGGAGAAAGGAACTGTTTTCCTGTCCCAGGTTTAAAAACAGTAAAGACGGGCCGAGGCACGCCGGCCGTCCTTGCATGGAGAAGAGCGAAGGAAAAGTCCGGAAAGAACTGGGAGCCCATGGTTTCTCTTCTTTTTAAGGCATCTATTATCATTTTCTGCCGGTCGGCGTAGGGTGTCTGTCCCTCTCCCACCCGTATCAGCAATTCCTCAAATGTGACTGTCTCAACCGTCCTGACAAGCTGAAAGCGTTGAATCAGCGACTTGATCTGAGCCGCCATGTAATTGACTTCCTCAAGCTGCCTTGTGAACGTTTCGTCTTCCTGCCTGACTGCAGGCATATGTTCATATTCCCGCACCTTGGCTGCTATCTGCTCCATCTCCCGGGCAGTCAGCAGAGGACTCACATAGAGTATGTCAGCCGCCTCCTTAAGCTGCAGCGTGGAAACGAAGAAATCGGTCCGCTCCAGCACATAGGGCGATAAATCATTCAATCCATACGCCGTCAGGTTGATCCGGTCATTGAAAAAACGGTTGATTCTGGAGCACATCAGGCGGGAAATACCGATTCCGCTTGCACAGACCACCCCCATGTTGACTTTTCTTTTGACTTCCCTGCTGCTCTCAAGACGCACCATGGCCGCTCCGAAATGGATCGCCAGATATCCTATCTCCGGCTCCGGAACCGGATAACCGTAATGTTCTTCAATCACCTCTGCAACACTGCGGCACCGTTCAAATATTGCCGCATAATCACGTTTTATCTGATCCAGCAGCGGATTTTCTATCTTCATATTGTTGGCCAGGCGTACCAGTGTAGGCTGCAGATGGGCCGCCAGGCCGTGTACCACAAATTCCTCATCCTGCTTTAACTGCCATGCAACAACCGGATCAAATCGGTCGATCATCTGGTTTACCACCTCAAGCAGTTCCCTCTGGCCGCTGACTCTTGCCCTGGAATCCTCATCCAGCTCAATCTGCTGCACCTTCGCCCCCTTAATATGAAGACAGATATAGGCAGTCTCAATCTCCGGGATCTCTATCTCAAACTCTTTGCACAGCTCTTCCACAATCCTGCCCGCGAGGCAAAAATCATCATTCCCCCTGAGCGATTCCAACATGGCCTGGTTCTCTTCCAGTATTTCCTTCTTTAAAATTCTGTTGACGGCAATCGTCACATGGAGAACCAGTCCGACATACGAATGTTCCGTCAGGTTTAATAGCCTACGGTCCTTGATCCTTTGTATACAGGCAATCACCCTAAGCAGAAGATTGTTATTTAAAATCTTATAGATATTTTTGTCATTTTTACTGCCCACCAGTTCAAACAGAGCCTGATCCTTTTCTTCATAGATATCCCTGATAAAATGCGTGTCTATATTCTCATCGATAAAAGCCCTGAGGGCAAGGCGGAAATCTTTTTCTCTGCCCTCTATGGAAATTCCGTAGCCCGGTTTCCTGATGATTTTCAGGTTAAAAGGCTCGAACCATTCCTCTGCCGCCTCCAGATCCGCACTGATTGTAGCCTCGCTTACGCCAAAAAGCTCGCTGTAATAATACAGCTTTTTCAATGTTTTGTCCTTCAATATCTCCAGTATCAGCCTCTTACGCCGTTCCGGACGGTCGGAAGCATCCAGGGTATCTTTTTCACTGAGATGGCGCAAAAGCCTGTCCCGGTCCTCCCGGGCTCCTTCCAGCCATACGCCTGTCCCGGTTTTGGAACAGAACTCCACATGATATTCCTTCAGGGCCCTGCCCAGATATTCCAGTTCCCTTTGAACCGTGCGTTTGCTCAGATTCATTCGTTCCGCCAGGTTTTTGACAGATATGACCTTGTCCTCATTCAGCATAATTAAAAGTATCTGCTGCATTCTCGGTGTAAAATCCATATCAATACCGTTCCCTCTCCCACGCTCTCTGCCTCATCTTGTCCGGCGGCCCCTCACCGTGAGGATTTATGCCGCCAATCAATAGAAAGACAGAACCGGGGCATGGATGGCATGCCCTGTTTCTGTCTTAACTATATTCTATCCGTATCCGGATTACAAGAATCTTTATGCCCCGCCGGCCTTATCTGCCTGATAATTCTTTAATCAGTTCATCATATTCCGGCGCTGCCAGGAAATTGGTAATCAAAACCAGCCGCGCATTCGGGTTGCTGTGGCCTGCCCTCTCTCCCAGTTCCTGATGCGTCACCACAATCTGTGCGTCGGATGGGATGGATGATGCGGGGGAATGCATAACCTCAATACCGCCAAGTCCCGCAGCCGTCAGTTTTTTCTTAAGGACAGTGGCTCCCATTGCACTGGAGCCCATTCCGGCATCGCATGCAAATACGATTTTCCTGATGTCCTTCGTATCAACTGCCACTGCTTTCTTCTCATCAGCGATGCCCTTTGCCGCATTCTTCATCTCTTTCATTCTGTTCTTTGAGCTTTCGAGATCTTCATCCTTTGAGGCGAATTTGAGAATCGGCATGGAAATGAAGAAGGATACCGCCGTGGCTACCAGAACCCCTAGTATAACCGGAAGATAACCTCCTCTCGGCGTCATGCCCAGGATTGCAATAATACTTCCCGGTGAAGCCGGCGCCGAAAGGCCTGCGCCAAACATCTGCTCTACGAAGATACCGCTGGCTCCGCCTGCAATGACTGAGAGAAGCAGAAGCGGGTTCATCAGGATATATGGAAAATAAATTTCATGGATACCGCCGAGGAAATGGATGATGACAGCGCCCGGTGCTGAGCTTTTAGCCGATCCTTTTCCCGCAAGGCAGTATGCCAGCAGTACGCCGAGTCCCGGTCCGGGATTGGCTTCAAGCAGAAAGAAAATTGATTTTCCGGTTTCTTCCACCTGCTGGATTCCCATCGGTGAGAAAATTCCATGGTTAATCGCGTTGTTTAAAAACAGAACCTTTGCCGGTTCAATAAAAATACTTGCCATCGGAAGCAGTTTATTATCCACGAAGAAACCAACGCCTGCCCTCATCGCCTCGTTTAATGCCTCAACAAGTGGTGTGACCCCCTTTAATGTGAGCAGTGTCAGAACAGCGCCGAGAATGCCGAGTGAAAAATTATTGACAAGCATCTCAAAGCCTGCAGGAATCTTCCCTTCCAACAGCCGGTCGAATTTCTTCATAACCCAGGCCGCCAGCGGACCTACGATCATCGCGCCGATAAACATCGGGATATCGGAACCTACGATTACGCCCATTGTTGCGATAGCGCCGATTACACCGCCTCTCTGGCCGTGAATGGCAGCGCCGCCCGTATAGGCAATCAGCAGCGGCAGAAGCACGTTTGACATCGGCGATACGAGTGCCGCAAGCCTTTCATTGGGCCACCAGCCCGTCGGGATGAATAATGCGGTAATTAGCCCCCATGCAATAAATGCACCGATATTCGGCATAACCATTCCGCTTAAAAAACGTCCGAATAATTGAACTTTTTCTTTCATACATTTACCCTCTTTCCACTTTTACTCTATTTTCCGTTCTTATTACGTTTCCAGTTTTATAAAAGTGACCGGCCGGTCATTTCTTTTGATAGTTTTATTATACCCGGCCTGAGGGAAATATTTCAATATTAAGAAATAAGGATTTGTCACTATATAATAGTGCCAAAACTCAGTCTGACAGTGACCATTTATAACAGTTCAGACAGCATCAGCTGTTACTGCTGATTTCAGTACTGCATCTCACACACAGAAGCTGGATGCGGCACGTTTCAGATAATCCAGGAAATTCGCTTTTCTGATGCTCTCAGCGGCTATGATTTCCACCCTGCCAATCTCCTGCCCGTTCAAACGGTATACGAGATAGCCGAGGATATCCCCTTCATTTACGGGCGCTTTGATTTCATCTTCAAATACCCACTCCTTCTCGATTCCTCCGAAGTCTTCCCCTTTCATCGTCAGATAGGAAAAAATTCTGTTGAGCTTTGCCGGTACCGTATCCTGAATTCCGTTTATAATCACGGCCGGAGGCACGGACCCCGGGTCTTCATCACGGTACATCCTGCAATTGGCATATCCATAGTTAAGCAGGGTCAGGGCATCCCCAAACCTGGCTTTGAAATCCGGGGCAGCTAAAATAACGGCAATCAGCTCCACTCCGTCTTTTCTGGCCGTTGCGGACAGACAGTATTTTGCCAGGGACGTGGAACCTGTCTTAAGTCCCGTCACTTCAAAATTAGTCGCCATCTTCAGCAGCTTATTCGTATTGGAGAGTCCGAATTCTTTTGTCCCCTGCTTTGTCACGTGGGTGATGTTTTCCATCCAGATGGTAGAATAATTGAATATCTCGGGATATTTTGTGATAAGCTCCTTTGTCATAAGGGCGATATCCCGGGCCGACATGGCATGGGTCGTGGAATCCGTCAGTCCGCAGCAGTCTTCAAAATTGGCGTTCTCCATTCCCAGGCCTTTGGCCCTCTCGTTCATCATCTTAACGAATGTGGCCTCGTCTCCCCCTATGTATTCAGCCATCGCTACGCTGGCATCATTTCCCGACGCGATGACAATACATTTAATGAGTGTCTCCACTGTCTGAATCTCGCCCTCCTCCAGAAAGACCTGGGAACCGCCCATGGATTTTGCATGGGCGCTGGTTACGACTTCGTCATCCAGATGTATCTTCCCTGATTTCAGGGCATCAAAAATCAGGAGCAGCGTCATGATTTTTGTGACGCTGGCCGGGTTCCTGGCCTCATCCGCATTTTTTTCATAAATTACCGTTCCTGTGGAAGCTTCTATCAGGATCGCCTCGGGCGACTGGATTTCCGGCCCGTCCGCCGCCTGTACCATCGCTGAAGCTGCCTCGGCCGGAATCTCCGGGACAGAAGCATACACACTGTAAAGCCCTGTCTGCAGGACCATCATAATCGTCAAAATAACCGCCGTTAATCGTTTCATACCTTTTCTCCGCATCTATTTCCTTCTTTAATCAGGATATGGACAGAATGCATGTACTTATGACTCCGCGTTCCATGAAACGTTCTTTTCTTTCCGACAAAATTTTATAGCTGAGGGAGGTGAACAATAACACTCCGGCATTTACCAGTAAAATTTAAGTAAACTGTAATAGTCATCGGTTTGATTCTATGTTATAATAATATGCCGGGCTTTTTACGGCCTACTTTTTTGTCCAATTATCTTACAGATAGTTTCATTAACATATTAATTCATAATTTTAGATAAAGGTGATGCAATACTATGGGAAAAGATCAATTTTCATTGAAAAGCAGCGGGTACTCCAGCTATTCCAGACGACGTAAAAGGAAGTTCCTAAGGATACTGCCCTACATTATACTCGGATCGATTCTGGCCATTCTCTTATGCATAGCAGGATACCTCTATATGAGGAATAAAAGTCTGGAAGCCAGGGGCGCTTCTATCGCCGAGGTTTTTACCGGCGCCAATCCTTCCGGACCGGAGGACTCTGATAATCCGGGGATTGCCGGAGAATCATCCTCTGAGGAGTCTTCTTCTGCGGATGCGGACAGCGAAAGCCTGGAGAGTTACCTGTCACGGGCAGGTCTTCTGGCCGCAGGATACGACTATGACAGCGCTATCGCCATGTTGAGCGAAAGTCCCTATGCTTCGGACGAACAAGTCACAGCGGCTATTGCCGGATATGAAGAGAATAAAACCGCTCTCGTGCGGGCCGACCCGAAGAAGGTGACTCATGTCTTCTTCCACTCCCTGATTATAGACATCTCCAAGGCGTTTGACGGAGACTCCAGGGAGAAGGGCTATAACCAAGTGATGACTACCAAGGAAGAATTTATGAAAATTCTTCAGTCCATGTACGACAGGGGGTTTGTGCTTGTCCGGCTTCACGACGTAGCTTACGAGACAACAGGGGAGGACGGCAATCCGCACTTTGTGGAAGGCAACATTATGCTGCCTCCGGGCAAACAGCCCTTTGTCATGTCGCAGGACGATGTCTGTTATTATGAATATATGGAAAAAGACGGTTTTGCCACCAAGATGATTATCGGGGAGGACGGAAGGCCGACAAATGAGATGAAGCTGGATGACGGATCCGTACTGGTCGGTTCCTATGACCTGGTCCCCCTGCTCCAGGATTTCATCGACGAACACCCTGATTTCTCTTATAAAGGCGCCAAAGCCGTGATTGCTTTTACCGGATATAACGGCATCCTCGGCTATCGTACCGCAGCTTCCTATAATACGGACGAGTACAAAGCAAAGCATCCCGGTTTTGATTATGAGAAAGAGCGGGAGGAAGCCGCCAAGGTGGCGGAATGCCTGAAGGAAAACGGCTTCGAACTGGCTTCCCACAGCTGGGGCCACCGCAATATGGGAACCATATCCATGGAACATTTCCGGGCCGACACAGACAAGTGGGAGGCCGAAGTAGAGACGCTGACCGGGCCGTGCGATATTATTTTGTTCCCCTTCGGCAGCGATATCGGCGGCTGGAAGCCCTATGATACCAGCAGCGAACGCTACCAGTACCTGCACTCGAAAGGTTTCCGCTATTTCTGCAATGTGGATTCCAGCCGGTACTGGGTACAGATCGGCGACGATTATATGAGACAGGGACGGCGGAATCTGGACGGTTTCCGTATGTATTACGACCTGCCGGAAACCAATCCCACCAAAGACCATTTAAGTGATTTATTCGACGTGTCTGAGGTCTTTGACAGAAGGCGGCCGACACCGGTCCCCAAGATGTCGGAATAGTGCATTGGGTATGAACATTAACCATTCGGAGTTGTGAATTTTGACCGCCGCGAAATCCCATTGACAGGGAGCGGCGGTTCCGATATAATAAATTTATAAAAGAGCTTTTGCGGATTATATATTATTTTCCGTAACAGCTCTTTTTTGTGCGTTTAAAAGTGATTTAAAAGAAAGAGAGGCTGGAACGATGAAAACAAAACTTATAAGCAGTTTGAAAATAATCGGAGTGGAACTTTTAGGCAGTATTTTGATTGCGGTAGGTATTTACAATAATGGCGGTAAAAGCCTTAAAGCCTTACTTATCCCTCGGTAAAATCGCTTTTTTGTCGGACGTGGGAATTATCCTGATCGGAGACATCCTGTTCATGGCATTAATGCCGGAAAGATGGCCATGATTGTGACGGACAAAGGCGAGCAGGTGACGAAAGCAATTGACGCCTGCTGCAACAGGGGCAGCACAATTTTAAAGGGAATGGGAGGATATAAAATGGATAAAAAAGAAGTTGTGATCTGCGCCTGCAATAATAAAGAAATGTTTTTTGTCCAGCAGGTTGTAAAAGAGGTGGATCCGGCCGCATTCACTGTCGTTCTTGAATCAAACGAAGTCCATGGTGAGGAATTTAAAATGTTCCAGATAGGCGAGGGGAACGTAACAGTTCAGACAGGACTGCGCACTTGCTGTGCGGACCGTGCGAAAATGTAGCGGCAGTAAGCATGCGGCTGATAAACCGGCTTCTCATGGCACCAGACTTTACGGTGACAGAAAAAAGAGCAGGAAGATTATATCTGTTTATGAACTGTCCCTATGCCGGTTCTAAAATCGGACATAGGGACGCCTCATTATCCTGTTATAACTTGCCTGCTCTTTTCAATCTCAATTATTGTTTGTCTTGCTCAAAATAGTGTCTGGGCAGTGCAGCCTAAAACTGAACAATCTCTTTAATCGGTTCCGCCTTCTCCACATATACTGCATAGAGCATCGGTCCCTCGCCTTCATATTCCGGACTGTATTCATACTCAACGCGCGCTCTCACCTCGACCCACTCTTTTGTCTCTAAGAGCCTTGCATTTCTGGCTTTGCACATGAAACCTAAGAATGTCATATCGGCTTCACAACATGTCATTGCCATTCTGCCCGGTACGAAATAGTTTTTCGGGAAGTCCGGTGTCTTTAATACCATTGCCGTAAATTCAACCGTCTTTCCACGGTACCGCTCCGGTTTATCAAGCATGTCTATATACCAGATGCCGTATGCCTCCGGCGACACCTCAATTATATCGGCATTTACATCGTATGGAAGATCCGCCTCGGAAATTTCACTGATTTCGCCTTCCGAATCTTCGAATACTATCTGTACCTGAGGATTCATCCCCTTCAGTGTTCTGCGGTAGGTATCCAGAGCTTCGATTCCGTCGCAGCGGTTCATGATCAGCATCTCCGTATTACGTAACATGCTGCCCACCAGCGGTTTCATGTTGTTGAGATACAAATCAAAGCTGGAACCATCCACAATGGTAATCTGCTGGTAAAGATCCCAGTCGGCCGGGAGCTTCAGCCCCTCCGGGTTCCACATGCCGTTCCACTCCATCAGCACACGCTCCGGATTATAAAGAAGCTCCAGCTCCTCCAGGTATTCCGGCGTGAGCTTTGAAATCTCATCAATATACACGGCGGCTGTTTTCGTCTCCCTGAGGAACTCCTCTTCGTACTCCTCTTCGCCCTCTTCACAAACGATCAGTAAAGTCTTTCCTTCCGACTGAAAGTAATCCTGCTGAAGCGTGAATTTGATAAAAGCAGTTTTGCCTGCCTCCAAAAAACCGTTTATCAGAAATAACGGCATTCTATCGTCTTCCATTACTTATTTCTCCTTTTATGCACAGTCTGCCCGCTTCCGGCTGTGCCTTAACTCTGTCAATCAGGCGTTAAATGCCTCCGCCAGTCCTTCTTCATCCAGGTTAGCCCCAATGACACAGAGCTTGCCCGTATAGTCAGGGGAACCTTCACGGATTTCAATCTGCTCCGGAACCAAATCAAAATGAATCCATACGCCCTCTTTTTCACCCGGGATCATACCTTTGGCACGGAGAACTTGACCATATTTCTGTCCATATGCCAGCTCCTTCAGCACCGCCTCCAGTTTATCGCGGCTGATGGCGGATACATTCTCTCTGCCCCAGCTTGTAAATACTTCATCGGCATGATGATGGCCGTGATCATGCGCGTGATGATGGTCATGATCGTGACAGCCGCAGGTACAGCTTTCATTATGGTCGTGATGGTGATGGTCGTGGTCATGCGCGTGGCAGCCGCACTCCTCGCCGTGGTCATGACCGTGGTGATGATCATGCTCATGTTCATGGCAGCGGCAGTTACACTCACCGTCATGTCCGCCTTCATGATGATGCCCGTGATCATGGCAGCCGCATTCTTCTCCATGCTCCTGATCGTGGTGATGGGAATGGGCGTGTTTATGCTCTCTGGCCTCACGCATCAATTCCTCCGCCATATCGTCCTTCTTTTCAATGATCTCAAGAAGCTGTGCGCCCGTAAGCTGGCTGCACGGAGTCGTCACAATATTGGCGTCCGCGTTATGCTCCCGGAGCATCGTAACCGCCGCCTTCACCTTGTCGGCGCCGGCAATATCGGTCCGGCTCAGGATGATGGTGCCGGCATTCTCAATCTGATTATTGAAAAACTCGCCGAAATTTTTCATATACATACGGCATTTGTTCACATCCACAACAGTAACCGCACTGTTCAGCATGACTTCGATCTCGGAAGCCACATCTCTCACCGCTTTCATGACATCTGAAAGCTTGCCGACGCCGGACGGTTCAATAATTACACGCTCCGGATGATACTTCGTCAGGACTTCCTCCAGGGATTTTCCAAAATCCCCGACTAGGGAGCAGCAGATACAGCCCGAATTCATCTCACGGATCTCGATCCCCGCATCCCTTAAAAAGCCTCCGTCAATTCCAATCTCTCCAAATTCATTTTCAATCAGCACAACTTTTTCGCCTGAGATGGCTTCCTTCAGGAGCTGTTTAATAAATGTCGTCTTTCCCGCTCCAAGGAAACCGGAAATAATATCAATCTTTGTCATTATTATCAACCTTCTTTTCTGTTTAACAGTAGTTTTAACCTAATTTATTATTTTTACACAAATATGGAATAAAGTCAAGCAGGTGAGAATTACGGTCAATAATAACGTAACAGTTCAGCCATGATGTATTCCGCGAGGTGTTTTCGCTGTTTTTTTGCGAAAATCCCGAGTTGTGCGGCGCGAAACGGCGTTTTTTTGCCGTTTCTGTGCATCATTTGTTACGGTTTAGCCGAAGGCTGAACTGTAACATAAAGCGGCCGGTATGAAAGTAACGCATACCGGCCGCTCTGCGGCTTTTATCTCTACCAGCTGAATCTCTGACGCACCGCCTGAACCAGACTGAATATCAGGAACGCCGCCAGATTTACGACTACCACACTGGCTCCCGCCGGAGTGGAATAGATATAGGATATCACCATTCCGATACTGAAACATATGATAGAAAGCACCCCGGATACAATTACGACTCCTCTGAAACTTTTAAAGATCCGCATGGCCGTCAGGGACGGAAAGATAATGAGACTGGAAATCAGCATAGCTCCCATCATCCTCATTCCGATCACGATCGTCACTGCAGTCAAAACGGCAATCAGAACATTATAAATTGAAACATTGACACCGGTGGCCCTTGCAAAATTCTCATCGAAAGTCACGGCAAAAATCTTATTGTAGCAGAATAAAAACAGGCCGAGGACAATGACGGAAAGAACGGCGGCAAACCGCACATCCTCTTTGCTCATGGCCAGAATGCTTCCAAACATATAGCTGCTCACATCCGTGGTCATCCCTGTAGTCATGGAGGTCACAATAATACCGATTGCCAGTGCGCTGGCTGATATCATCGCAATGGCGGCATCACTTTTTATCTTTCCTCTCTCCGTGATTCTGAGAAGGAAAAAGGCCGCCAGCACCACAACCGGGATTGAAATTTTAAGAGGCGACCAGCCCGCTGCCAGAGCCACCGACAGGGCGCCGAAGGATACATGGGACAGCCCGTCCCCTATCATGGAATAACGTTTCAGCACAAGGCTGACTCCCAGCAGGGAAGCACAGAGAGAGACGAGTACGCCGCCTATCAGCGCCCTCACAATAAATGGGTAGGACATCATTTCACTGATTATGTTCATTCCTCCTCACCTCCCAGGAACTGGTTTCCTATGCCGCTTTTTAAATAATCCTGAACCGTTCCCCAAAAAAGCGCCTTCTGTTGAAGATGGAGAATCTTTCCCGCCTGTCTGACGATATTCTCCATGTCGTGGGATACCATCAGGATCGCCACCTGCTCTTCCCGGTTCAGCTTTCTGATAATATTATAAAAGTCCTGTATCGCCGAAGGATCCAGCCCTGTAATCGGTTCGTCCAAAATCAGAAGCTTATCGGTGGCGCAGAGGGCTCTGGCAATCAACGCTCTCTGCTTCTGCCCTCCCGACAGATCCCGGAAACAGCTTTTCTTAAGGTCCGCGATCCCCAGCCGCTCCAGATTAGAAAGAGCTGTCTGCTTCTCTTTTGGGGAGTAGAACGGACGGTTTCCTCTCTTTCCAAGGCAGCCGGAAATAACCACCTCAAATACGGTGGCCGGAAAATCCTTCTGCGCCGCCGTCTGCTGCGGCAGATAACCAATACCGGCTTTCTTAAGCTCTTCCGATATTTCAATCTTTCCCTCCGTAGGTTTTAACAGCCCCAGAATCCCTTTCATCAGAGTGCTTTTACCGGAACCATTTTCGCCCACGATACAGATATAATCGCCTGTGCTGACCTCCAGGCTCACATCAGTGACCGCATCCTGATTCTCATATCCAAAATCAACATGCTCACATTTTAACAATAATCCCATCTATTCAAGTCCTTTTCTCAGGTTTACCACATTCTGCTCCATCAGTTCCAGGTACGTTATGCCCGAATCAAATTGTCTTCTGGTCACGTTGTGGCAGGAGTGGAAGAGCAAAGGCTCAGCTCCTGTCTCCTCTCCGATTATCTCAGCCACGCGGTGGCTGGAAAGCTCCAGATAATAAACTGCCGGGATCGAATCCTCCCTGACCTTGTCAATCAGATATGCTATCGTCTTTGCGCTGGGTTCCGTATCCGTGCTGCATCCGGTAAATGCCGCCCTGTATTCCAGCCCATATTCATCGAAGAAATAACGCAGTGGAAATTTGTCACCAAACACAAGCAGCCTCCTGTGTCCGCCGTCTACTGCTACCCGTATCTCTCTGTCAAGAGCCTCCAGCTTTTCTATATACGTATCAGCCCCTGCCCGGTAGTCCGCCGCATGGGCCGGGTCTTCCTCCTGAAGCACGCCGGCCAGAATCTCCGTCAGCTTCATAGCGTTCACAGGGGAAGTCCAGATATGCTCATCATATTCTATCTCGACTTCATGTCCGTCATCATGCTCATGGCTGTGACGGTCTGAGGAATGGTCATGTTCCTCCGCTTCCATCCCTTCGACAATCTCTTCCTCCACCGTATCCACATAATCCATCATTGTCACGACCCGTCCGGGACCGGCGCCGTTTCCAAAAGAATCCAGCACTTTATCAAGCCACTGTTCCATTGCGCCGCCGTTACATACCAAAATATCAGCATTCTGTATCGTTATCATATCGGCGGGCGTGGGTTCGAAGGAATGGCTGTCCATACCGGCCGGAACCACCATGGTCAGTTCTATCCTGTCTCCTGCGATCTGACGCAGAAAATCGTAATAGGGAAACAGCGTTGTCACTACGTTGAGCCTGTCTTCCCCGTCAGACGCTGTTAATGCCTCTTTGTCCTTACTTACGTCACTGCCGCCGGGATTATATCGGCTGCAGCCCGCCGTCTGGATTACTGCGGCAGATAAAATAAGCAGGAGCAAAAGCCGGACAAAAAGGCCCGGTAAGCGTGATCTGGTATTTACAGTCATTGCAAATCCTCATTCCCTGTGTCAGCTTTTTCTATAATCAATTCCACCTGGGATGGATAATCCACTATATATTGGGGTGACAGCGCCTCCAACTCTTCTCTGTCCCTGAAGCCCCAGGTTACCCCTACCGTATCCATGCCGGCCGCAATCCCCGTCTTCATATCCGTGTTTGTATCTCCCAGATACAGGCAGTCACCGGGCTGCATCCCCAATTCACGGCATACGATCAGCGCCCCGTCCGGAGCCGGCTTCTTAGGCGTTCCTGCCTGCTCGCCTCTGACGCAGTCAAAATAATCTTTTCCAAATATTGTCTCAATATTCTCCACCGCCTGATGATGCGGCTTATTGGAGTATACTGCTATCTTTATCCCTTTTTTCTTCAGGTATTCAAGAAGTTGGGGAATTCCGTCATAAGGTTTTACATCTTTCATGCAGTATTTCGCGAAGTTCTCCATATATAGCGTCAGAGCTTCTTCATAATGAACCAGATTTTCATCGCCGCAGGCCATAAGGGCGCGCTCCATCTGTTTCTTATAGCCGTCTCCGACCATCTTTTTCGTCTGCTCCGGCACAATCTGTCCCAGGCCAAGGGCCGACAGCGTAACATTAGTCGTATAAGTCAGGGCATTAATTGTGTTCATCAATGTCCCATCGAGATCAAAAATACATAAACGGTACATTTTTCTCTTCCTTTCGGTGTAAATTTCCCCCATGTAATAATATACTAAATGGGCGAAAGTTGCAACGGGGACTTTAGTTAAGCAGGTGGGGACACAGCAGGGATGGACGGCGGACGGGGCGGTGGTGGTGGATCGAGGAGTCTTTCGTCCCGTGGGAAGGTTGTCGCAAGCCGGGACTGCAAAGAAGATAGAGTCTTCAATTAAATAATTATTAAGATTTTCATCCTCTATAGAGCACTCATCCCTATCATGATACAATGAAGTCAACTAAATCAATTTCTTCAAGGAGGCTATCTTTTAAGGAGGCAATTTATGAAAAAGAATTTACAAATTATTTCATCCGCAATTGTCATGACGCTGTTTTTTACTTTCCCTGCATTCGCCGGTCAATGGATACAGGATGCAGGAAGACCGGCTGTCAGTGACGGCGTATCCAACTGGCGCTGGCAGGAAGACGACGGTACGTATGTACAGGACTGCGATCTCTGGCTGGACGGAAACAAGGACGGGATTTATGAAAACTACTATTTTAACTCCGGCGGCTGGATGCTTGCCGCCACACAGAATGGCTATGGCCAAACTGTTAATTCCGACGGCGCTCTCCTGAATAATGACGGCAGCGTTTTCCGGATAATTGCGCCAAAAGACAGCGCAGTCATAACGACTCCCGATTATACGCTCACACTGCCGGAAAACTGGAAAAACAATTTCTGCTACTCCCTCCGCAACGGGAACCTCTATGTGGATTTCCACCCTATTAAACCGCTCTTAATGGACGGCAAAAACAGGGGCTCCGTCACCCAGGCCATGTTCTGGATTCTTAGTTTTGACAGCAGGGAAGAGATGGAGAAAATAAGAAATCAGGGTCTCTACGACAGCTGGCGTCTTCTGGGCAGCAGCAATGGCAAGTATTATGTCTCCTGCGGCCCCACGGATACCGCCATCGAATTTTACACGGAGGAGGACAGGGCCGTTATGCAGCAGATGCAGTCCGCTCTTTATGAAAATGGGCAATCTTCGCTCTGGAACAGGATGGTATTTGTATCTGCCGGTAACTGATAGTTTTATCTAATCTGCTTATTATGGAGGGAGGAAAATTACATGAACCGACAATTGTTGAAACTTCCGCTTTACACCCTGGCCAACCTTAAATGGGGAGGGCCCTGTCGCGGCCACTACGTGTTTCTGCAGGCAGATATCAAATCTAGCGCCTTTCATAAAGGCGCAATGAAGGCATATCGTATTTCCCGTACACGGTAGCACTGAGTGGCCTCGACAAGGTCCGCCCCCGCACTTAACACGTGAGACATTCAGCGGCCGCAGGCCAGCGGACGGGGCCGATACACCCGGCGGAGTCTTTCGTCCCGGCGAAAACCTG
>OBXO01000963.1_pt1 | contig 16547 bp, 12 predicted proteins | sample 1501431 | NCBI WGS metagenome assembly OBXO01 (sample SAMEA2580163, study PRJEB22360) | human gut metagenome | biome: human gut; feature: human-associated habitat; material: faeces | place: Denmark | collected 2008/2010 | reverse complement strand
CTCATAAAGTGAAAGAATAGATTAAAAGTAGATTTGTATATAAATCCAAAGATCGTGCAAGAATTTTGAAACATGTTACAAGCAATTATCCACCCGTTTTGTTATGCTAAGAAAAAACAGGAGGGTCGGAACATGGATCATATATTTACAATGGGAGCCTTAGGATTGGGAGAAGGAAGAAGTGTCATATCAGCAGTATTAAACAGTAAGATGTGGGAGCTGGGAAATATCTGTGATTTAAATGAAGAGTTGTGCAAAGAGCGCTGTCAGGAGTTTGGATTAGATAAATACACCACCAGCTACGAAGACATGCTAAATGACCCGAAAATTGATGTTATCGGAATCTATACGCCTGACCAGCTCCATGCCAGACATATTAAAATGGCACTGTCAGCCGGAAAGCATGTAATTTGTACCAAGCCTTTGATGATTAACCTGGATGAAGCAAAAGATTTGATTAGGGTTCAAGAAGAGACGGGAAAGGCTGTATTTGTGGGGCAGAGCTCCAGATATTTTGAACCGGCACTGCGGCAGAGACAGGATTATGAGGCTGGGAAACACGGTGAACTGGAAACAATTGAAACTCATTATATCAGCGACTCCAGATGGTTTTTGGAACGTGCATGGAGCCATCAGCAGGGATTTTCATGGATGTACAATTTTATGATACACGCAGTAGATCTGGCGGTATGGTATCTGCCGGAAATCGAAGAGGTGTATGGCTTGGGCGTAGTCAGTGAGAATACCAAATGCTATGGTCTTTATGTTCCGGATACATTAAAGTTTATCTTAAAAAATAAAGACGGCAGATTTGCCAGCGTAACCGGTGCCTATGCCACACCAACTCTTGGAAGTGCGGTAGAGCAGTCCATCAGCTGTACCATCCGCGGTTCGAAAGGAATCAGCCGTGCGGGTTATCCGAAGCTTAAATATTATACAAATTTTGAGCCGGTTCAAAAAACAGCACAATTACAGGAGTTTCCGGACACTCATGGATATTATTTCCGGTTTGAAAATGAAAGCCACCATGCGGGAGAGTATCAGAATTACATGGAACATTTTGCAATGGATATGAATCGGGGGATAACACCAAAGCCGGATTTACAGGAAGGAATACATACGCTGGCGGTTATGGCAGCGATGGAAGAGGCTATGAAGACCGGAATACCAGTTAAAGTGTCGGATATTATGGAGCGTATCAGGTAGATGAATGCTGCAATGATAAAACAGGTAGAAGCATATGTAATGGAGCATCTTTCTGAAGATTTTAAAAGAGATGACGTAGCGGCAGCTCTTTATTTTAATCCTACCTATCTTTCTCATATATTTAAAAGGGAAAATGGGATATCCCTGAACCAGTATATAAATATGCTGCGCCTGAAGGAGGCAAAGAGGCTGTTTGACAGTACCAATCTTCCGGTAGGGGCAGTGGCAGTTGAAACGGGATATTACAATTTTTCTTATTTTTCCAAACAATTTAAAGAAACTTACCGGGTTACGCCAAGTATGTATAAAAATAGCAGACAGAAGGCTGAATGGTGAGGCAACCTGAAATGTTAGCTCCAGAAGCCTTGAAATGTCTACCCGATATATTCCCGGATACAAACGTGTTTGCAGTGTCTTGGAAATTCCATCTGGTCTGAAATATCGGTCCAGTGTTTAAAGTCGCTGCTTTTGATGCCCCGGTAACATTGATTGCCAAAGGAATCGTAGAACATATAGAATTCAGAATCCTGCTGAACCAGAATGGGGCCTTCGCTGCGCCAGGGGGTCAGCAGTGCTGATATGTTGTAATAAGGACCATTGGCTTTTGTGGAAATAGCGGTACGTATGGCGCAATAGGGAGAGGCGGGACTGTTATGTCCCCGTTCGTCCTTAAATGCCATATGATAGATTCCGCCTTTGAAAGAAACCGAAGCATCAATAACCTGATATCCGGGATCGAAAAATTTACGCGGCTCGCTGAAACTGATAAAGTCTACGGTCCGGCAGCTGTAAATTCGGTTAGAGACCCGTTTGTCCGTATTTTTGGAATAAAAACTGGAAGACCAGATCAGCACGTATTCACGGGTTTCATGATCCATAAATACTTCGGGAGCCCAGCAGTTGGCAACATCGCTATTATCGCCCATGACAGAAATATAGCTTTTCATTTCAAAACGTTGAAGATCCCTGGATACGGCATGTCCAATGGTGGTGCTGTTCCAGTTGTCCGTAAACAATAAATGAAACAAGCCCTGGCTGTCAGTAAACCAGTAAGGGTCACGGATAATTTTGCCCTGGTCTCTCAGATCCAGAACCGGAACCCCGTCATTCAAATCTTTCCAGTGAAACATATCTTCGCTGGAAGCCAGATAAAGAGACTGTGTCTCGTCTTTTGAATAGCTCATTATATACATAGTAGCCTCCTATGCCCGGAGCCCGTTAGAAACAATTTTCTAACACGCTCTTGCAGACTGATAAAATATTCAGCATCATTGTTACAGGTACTGACCGGAGCGGTCACTGGACAGGACCTCAGCGAATCAGGCTGCGTTTTTCTTATTATAAACGTCATTATAACGGAAACGGTAACGGAACGCTAACAAAATTATTAGAACTTTAGGAAGTAGTCTGATATACTTTTAATCAGATGAATACGAAGTTAAATAAGAAAATAAATAACAAGATTGTTACGGAGATAAATAGAATTTAGTAAAAAGATAAATACAAAGATAAATTAAGAAAAATAAGAGGATTGCTTCGATAAATAGTATGAAGTTGAAAATGAAGATATAAAAAAATAAAAAAAAGGCAGGAAAAACGTGATGATCAATACGAACAAACCCTGGGAAAAGGGGTCCTTATGTGTAAGCAGTAATGGAAGATACCTGGTAAATGGAGAGACACCTTTCTTTTGGCTGGGAGATACGGCATGGCTGATGTTCAGCCACTTAACGGAGAAAGAAGCCTTTGCATATCTTCGAAACCGCAAGGAAAAAGGATATAATGTAATCCAGTCCACACTGGTCCATGAGTGGCCCCAGAAGAATATAGATGGCTGCAGTGCCCTTGTGCAGGAAGATTTTGCAGCCTGTGATCTGAAGGGGAATTACTGGGACAGAACAGAAGCGATGGTAGATATGGCGGAAGAACTGGGACTGTATATGGCGCTGCTGCCAGCATGGGGCGGGAATGTGGCAAGAGGCTATCTGAACCTGGAAAATGCAGATGCCTATCTGGACTTTTTAATAGAGCGTTTTGGAAGCAGACCTAATATTATCTGGCTGATCGGAGGCGATGTAAAAGGAGATGCGGCACCAGAGGTGTTCTGCCGGCTTGGATCCGGACTGAAGCAGGGGTGTAAGGGGCAGCTTGTTGGCTTTCACCCTTTTGGGAGAACTTCATCCTCCATTTGGTTCCATAACGAAGAATGGTTGGACTTTAATATGTTCCAGTCGGGACACCGCAGATATGATCAGCTGGTGATGCAGTCCTGGGATGACAATGGCAAGAATCCGGATAATTACGGGGAAGACAACTGGAAATACGTAAAGCGTGACCACAGTCTGCATCCCACAAAACCCACCATCGATGGAGAGCCGTCATATGAACAGGTGCTGCAGGGGTTACACGATAAGACTCAGGGATACTGGCAGTCCTGGGATGTCCGCCGGTATGCTTACTGGTCAGTATTAGAAGGTGCCATGGGTCACACTTACGGGGATAACAGCATCATGCAGTTCTATACTGCAAAAGATGGAGAAGGGGCATTTGGCGTAAAGCAGGAGTGGAAAGAAGCAATACACAACGCAGGCTCCTCCCAAATGATGCATTTGAAAAATCTGATGGAGCGGGTAGATTATCAGAATGGCGTTCCGGCGGAGCATCTTCTGCTATCCGCCCAGGGAGAAAAATACGAAAGAGTAAGTGTATTTTCCGGAAAAGATTTTATCATCTGTTATACTTACCTGGGGAAACCTTTTACACTGGATCTCTCAACCCATCCTAAAATTTTAGATACCTACTGGATGGACCCGGAAACCGGGGTATACAGTTTTGCAGGACAACTGATGAATCAAAAGGAAATAGAATTTCATCCTCCGTTTAAAGGAGAGGGGCATGGAGATTGGGTTTTGGTGTTGACAGAACCCAAATCCTATGATATTGTGTAAGAGACAAGAGCCATTGCGAATTATATTATTATATTTCGCAGTGGCTTTTTTTCGTTGTAAATTCATAATATTTCCAGGGGCAATGAGCAGCTGGCGCGCCAAAATTCAGGGTCCAGGGAATACAAAATTAAGGAGGGTTTCTGAAATGAGAGAGAAAATATTTAAAAAATCAACATTCAAAACGATAGGAATCGAACTTTTGGGAAGTCTTTTAATCGCAATTGGCATCTACAATTTTGCGCTCCATGCAAGCTTTCCCATGACTGGTTTTTCCGGTATTTCCATAATACTGTACCGCTTGTTTGATCTGCCGATTGGAGCAACAACGATCGTACTGAATATTCCGGTTGCACTGATTTGCTACCGTTTGCTGGGAAAGGGATTTTTCTTCCGGTCTTTGCGCTGCATGGTTATTTCTTCACTGATGATTGATTTCATCGGACCTTTGCTTCCGGTTTATCAGGGCAGCCGGCTATTGGCGGCAATCTGTACCGGTGTTTTCGGAGGTTTTGGATATGCCATTATTTACATGGCGAACTCTTCTACGGGAGGGGCAGATTTTATTATTATGGCGGTGAAAGCTTTGAAGCCTTATCTGCCGCTTGGAAGAATCGCATTTTTAACAGATGTGGGAATTATTCTTACCGGAGGCATTCTTTTCAAAGATGTAGACGGAATTATTTATGGCATGATCATTAACTTCATCTTTGCACTGGCTGTGGACAAAGTAATGTACGGCATCAATGCAGGAAAGCTGGCAATCGTTGTGACCGATCATGGAAAAGAAGTAACGGAAGTGATCGAAGAGTGCTGCGGCAGAGGTTCTACCATAATGAATGCGTTAGGCGGATACAAACAGGATGAGCGCCAGGTTGTCTTATGCGCCTGCAATAATAAAGAAATGTACTTTGTACAGAAGGCAGTAAAGGCGGCAGACCCCAAGTCATTTTTAATCGTCATGGAATCCAATGAGGTTCATGGAGAAGGATTTACCACCAGACAGATCGGGGAAGCCATGGATCGGGTAAAAAGTCTGGAGTTTCAGCAGAATGCAATTCAAATTGATTAATCAGAAGCATAAAGCACCGCTGACAACCCGTTGGGGATGACAAATCGAACCTCAGGCAGGCATATATATACTTGTAATTATTAAAAATTCAAGGTATATTGGAAGATAGAATGCTGTTCAAAAGGGGGGCCCCAATGAGAAGATTTCGTAACTTATCTATAAGAAACCGAATTACCATCAGTTTTCTTTGTCTGGTTATCATTCCATTTTTAGTGCTGTTTATCATTTTTTATAAAACCATTTCCGACTATGCATATAAAATGTCAATTGAGAATCAGACAAATAATTTATATTCCATGCAGGAACAGCTGGATGACATCTGCGCCGGGTATCAAAACCTCTCTATGTCGGTTTACTATAACGGATATGAAAATGAAGAGAATGTTTTTACCCGGGAGGGGGTACATAAAGCGCTGGATAATCTGATAAATACAAACAGTGGTCTTTTAACAGCTATATGGGAAGGTACGGATGAGACCTATGTGACCGGAAAAAAATTTAGAGAACAGGAAACAGTTTGCGAAAAATATCGTGAGAAGGTCTTTGCAGGAAACGGGAGATTCGTCTGGCTGCCTATGGAAAATGTGCACCCCTATTCGGGACGTGGGCGGGAGATATTAATTGCCGGCAGGGTTCTCTATAATCAAAATAAAGAAGAGGCGGGAATTCTCTGGTTTTATATGAGCGGCGCCATGATGAAGAATATATTTAAAAGAACGGATTTTCTAAGCGGATCCCGGAATTTTCTCATGATGACAGACGGAACATTCGTATGGTCGCCGGAAGAAAATTCGGATATGGCAGGAGAAATTGCTGAGATTTATAAAAAAAGCAGCAAAAAGAACAGTCATGTCACTGAGAAAGTAGCAGGTGAAAAAAGTCTTCTGGTATTCCGAACATCTTATGATACAAAATACGTAGTTTTAAGTGTAATGCCTCAAAGCACTATTTTACAGGAATTTCAGGGTATAGCCAGTGTGTTTTGGGGTTCGCTTTGCGTGATCATGTTGTTTATGGTATTAATCTTCCGGATACTTAAAAAGCAGATTTTTCTCCCGGTAAATAACCTGACTTATGGAGTGGACCGGTTTGCCGGTGGTGATTTAAATATACAATTGGACAGTCATGAGACAGGTGAGATGAAAAAACTGACAGACCATTTTAATACCATGGTTCGGAAAGTGAATCACCTGATGGAAAATGTAAAAGAGGAGGAAAAAGAAAAAAACGAATTTAAGATGCAGGCGCTGATGATGCAGATGAGCCCTCATTTCATTTATAATTCTCTCAATACGATTAAATGGATAGCAGTAATTAATAAGCAGGAAAATATCAGACAGATGATAGAATCATTGATTCAGATCTTTATGAACATGTCTAAAAGAACAGATGAAAATAATAAGATCCGGGATGAAATGGAGCTGCTTCAAAATTATGCCAACATCCAAAAGGCCCGCTTTTTGAATTTCGACTTGGTGATACAGGCAGATGAAGATACCATGGATCTGCCGGTAAAAAGATTTTTGTTACAGCCAATCGTGGAAAATGCCATCATTCACGGCTTGAATCAGTCAGAAAAAATTGGGTTGATTTCCATCCGGGTTTATCAGGATGGTTATCTGCATGTAGAAATTACAGATAACGGAGTAGGATTTGAAGTCAGTCAATTAAAGGAAAAAAGAGAACCGGATACCAGGCACACGAGGATCGGGCTGGAAAATGTACAGCAGATGCTTAAGCTGGAATATGGAGATCCTTATGGTATGAAGATTGAGAGCGCGCTTGGAAAAGGAACAAAGGTCAGCTATCTGCTGCCCATTGATAAGCAGGGGGGATTCAGAGATGAAAGTAGTGATTGTTGATGATGAGGTGCTGGTTCGTTTAGGGATAAAAACTTATCTGGAGGGTTATGGAGATATTGAGGTAAAAGGCACTTTTGCAACTGCCAGGGAAGCTTTGGCGTATATGGAGCGGGAAGAAGTAGATATTGTTCTGACGGACATAGAGATGGCACAGATGAACGGGCTGGAATATATCAAAGCATTAAAGGCATGCAATTATAATTGTGGTATCGTTATAATAAGCTGCCATGAAAATTTTGAATATGTGCGGGATGCCATGGATCTGGGAGCGGATAAATATATGCTCAAGCAGGAAGTGTGTGAGGATATCCTGGTCAATGAGCTTCGGGATATTTACAAAAAGAAACAGAGAGAGACAGGCAGGGATACGCCTGGAGTGCCTTTGTCCCAAAATGATAGGCTTGGGAGATGGAAGGATACCAACCTTCCTTGTGGCGAGGTCGTGTATCAGATTGCTGCGTTAAAACTTTGGGAAGAGTATGATGATACCGGCAGGGAGAAAGCCCTGAATCTGGATGAGGATATGCTGTTTCAGGTTCTGGACGATGCGGTAGCACAGACGAAATCAGCCACACTTTTACGGGATCATCAGGGCAGGATGTTTCTGATCTTCCAATTTGGAGAGAATATGGAGGAAAGTGAGCGGCAGGAAAAGGTATCCGGCGTATATTACAGGCTGGAACAGAATACCAGGCTATATGTGAACCGGTCAATCGCCATGGGAATCAGCAAGCTGTTTCATAATCAAAGGTGTATGAAGGAAAATTATGAGACAGCACGAAAGTGTCTGGAATACCGTTTCTATGACAAGAGAGAAATATTTGCAGATATTCCGGAAGAAAACGGTTATCTGGATCTGCAGTTGGATATAGAAAGTCTGGTCAGACAGGATGGGGCGGAAAGGTTTACGGTACAACTGGAAGACTATCTGTTACAATGCAGGATGAAAAAGGTACCACCTGATACGATAAAGGATACGATACTGAAAAGTACCCATGTTTTTTTAAGCGAGGTATTAAAATTTTATCATATTGAGGGGGAGAAAGAGTCGTTTATGCAGTATGATTTAAGCTGCCAGGAATTATATGGCATACACAGCATGAAAGTTCTTAAAAATATGATGATAGACCATATTGGCAGGTTTATCACAGCAGTTCTGCAAAAATTAGATCAGTCAGATGATTTTCCCCGTGTTCTAAGATATATTGATGAGCATTATAAGGAGCAGCTGACGCTTTCTGAAGTGTCAGAAAAGTATTATATGAGTGTGAATTACTTCTGCCAGATGTTTAAAAAATATACGGGAACCACATTTGTAAACTATATCAATGAGAAACGAATCGGCGAGGTGAAGGAGTATCTTCATAATGGATCCTATTCTCTGGAGGTTATTTCAGAACTGACCGGATTTCATAATGTGAATTATATGATCCGCCTGTTCAAGAAAATCACGGGTATCACGATACGTGAATACAGGAATGGTTTAAAATAGTGAATCCAGTGTGAGATTGTGAATTTTTATCTGAGAAAATAATCCATGGTGTTTCAAAAGCGATAAGACAATGAACTTTTTTGAAAAGAATGTTCATTGTCTTATTTTGTATGAAATTTTATAATAGAACTATCAAAAGTTCCGGAACACAAAAAAATGGAGGGATAGAATATGAAGTACAGAAAAGTTTTATGTGGACTGCTCAGTGCAGCACTGATTGGAACCATGCTTGGTGGATGTGGTAATGGAGAAACAGAAAAAGGTACGGAGGTTAAGGAGACTCAGACAGCAGAAACAGGCAAGCTGATTATCTGGGAACACAGTACGGATTTTGAAAATGCACTGGACCAGTTGATCGAAGGATTTAATGTGAAGTATCCGGATATAGAAGTAGAATATGAGGTGAAACCCAGTGATCAGTATTACAGTCTTCTTGCGACATCAATTCAGGCTGGTGAGGCGCCGGATATTTTCTGGACCAATGGAACAGCTACTGCCCAGATGGCAGAATATGTGTCTCAGGGGGCGATTATGGATATCACAGATGAGGTTGATCTGGGTGATTTGGAAGAATCCTCCTATGCGCTGGCAACCATAGGCGATAAGCGTTATTCCGTACCATGGATGACATTTGATACCAGAACCTGTTATTACAATAAGGATATTTTCAGTGAATTAGGCTTAGAGGTGCCAAAGACATTCAGTGAATATGAAAAGCTGCTGGCTGCACTGCATGAAGGCGGGAAAATTCCAATTTCACTATCCGGAATGACAAGCTGGCCGCTCCTGTTTTTTGTCGAACCAATGGGATCTGCTTTAGAACCGGAGTATACCAGAGGCTTAGCGGATTACAGTTCAAAAGCAAATGACGAACGGTTTGGTAATATTATGAACAAAATGCTTGAATGGGCAGACAAAGGGTATTTCGGAGAAGGATGGCTGGGAGTAGATGATGATGGATCCAGTCTGGCGTTTACTACGGGAGAGGCGGCAATGTTTGTAGGCGGTTCCTGGAGCACCACTTCTTTCCAGGAAAATAATCCGGATCTGAATCTGGGAGCTTTCCAGATCCCAAGTGAAGAAGGAACTTCCGGCATGGTAGGTACCTTTGCCAATGGATTCTCTGCGTACAGCGGTACAGAAAACAAAGAAGCGGCAGTAGCATTCTTAAACTACTGTGCAACGCTGGAAGCACAGACCAATTGGGTTCAGACTCTGGGCAGTGTTTCCGGCAGCCCGAAGATCGAATCATCCAATGATGTAGCGAAGGAGATCGCTGATTGTGATGAGACATTTACCAGCTGGCAGTCAAATCTGTCAAAATATAATAAAGAAGGTGTATCTGCAACCAGCGTATGGGAAGAAGATTCTGTAAAAGTGGCATCCAAAGCCATAACGGTTCAGGAACTGCTGGATAATCTGGGAGAAGTGATGCAGTAATATCTGAAAAAGCAGGGGGGATATCTCCCTGCAGGAAACTGTAAAATCTGTCTGTAGTCTGGAGGATGTCCATAGATTCGTTCTTTGGACATCCTTTTTAGAAGGAAGTTTGAAACAAAAAGCGTTTCAAACTGCTTATTAGAGCAATACCGCAGATTTGTCTGCGGTATGCAGGAGGTATAAATATGAAGAGTAAAAACAGAAAAAAAAGACCGTATATCGGATTCATAGCCCCGGGATTTATTTTGTATACGATATTTATCATCGTACCAATATTTTTCGCCATGTTCATCAGCTTACATGAATGGTCGGGGCTGGGGGAAATGAAGTTTACAGGGCTTCAAAACTTTCGGGTGCTGCTTACAGATGCCCGGATATCACCTACGTTCTTTCATGCTTTAAAAAATAATATCAAATATATGGTTGTGGTTTTGGCAGTGATTACACCAATACAGTTTGGACTGGCTTATCTTTTGTACATTAAGATCAAAGGCCACAAATACTATCGTTTTATGCTGTTCCTGCCATATGTAATCAGTACAACCATAGTGAGTTTCTTTGCAACAATATTATTCGATCCGAATATCGGATTTATGAATAAAATGCTTACCGCTGTGGGTCTTGAAAAAAGCAGTTGGTTTGGAAATCCGAATCTTGCATTTACACTGATGGTAATTGTAATTATGTGGCAGGGAATAGGTACCGGTATGATGATTTTTTATGCGAATATGCAGGATATTCCGGATTCTGTTATTGAGGCCAGCAGGATTGATGGATGCAATGACTGGCAGCGTTTGTATAAAATTGTAATACCACTGTCTATCCCATCCTGTGCTACGAATATTATTATGAGTACAATCTGGGCATTGGGAATTTTTGACTTACCCTATATCCTGGGAGGAGCTACGGGCGGTGTAAATAATTCCCTTGATTTTGTTAATATGGTATTTTACCGCTATACCTTTGGCAGTGCATTAAACGGACAGTCGAATCTGGGATTTGGATCAGCAATCAGTGTTGTTATGTTTCTCATTATTTTCTCAGTATCCATGATTCAGAACAGGCTGCTGAAAAAAGTGGAATACGAGTATTAGGAGGTGGAACATGAATAAAGAGACGAAAGTGATCAGGTCAACAGGAGAAAAGACAATCAGAGGGATCTTCTCTGTAATGCTCTTCATTGTAACTTTGAGCACAATTTTAGTGATCGGAATTACCGTATTAAACTCTTTCAAGACCAAAGGTGACCTGATTAAAAACACATTTGGTATACCCACAGAATTTACCCTGGAGAGCTTTAAGAAGGTACTTACCCAGGATCATTTTGTAAGATATTTTCTCAATAGCATCATATTAACTCTGGGAGGAATCTCCCTGCTGATCTTTCTTTCTTCAATGACAGCGTATGGACTTTCCCGCTATAAGTTTAAAATGAAGGGAGCAGTTCAGACCTATTTTATGCTTGGGCTGATGTTTCCGATTCAATTGGGGCTTCTTCCATTGTTTATTATTTTGCGCAGCCTTGGTCTTTTAAATAATCTGTTGGGATTAATCTTGCTGTATGGTGCAGGAATGTCATTTCCGGTGTTTGTCTTTTCTAAATTTTTCAGTACCATACCGGCTGCCTTGGAGGAGTCAGCGAGGCTGGACGGGGCAGGAGAGTTTACAATTTACTGGAAAATTATTCTGCCGATCTGTAAACCGGTGCTGGCAACTATCGCATTGATAAACTCGGTTACAATTTGGAATGATTTTTATATGCCCCTGGTATTTTTGAGCAAGGCAAGTGTAAGAACACTTACTCTGGGGGTTTATAAATATATGGAGAGTTTTTTGAAAAACTGGAATTATGCATTTGCCGCTGTTGTGGTTACCCTGATTCCGGTAATATTACTTTATTTTATGTTCTCAAAGCAGATTGTAGCTGGGCTTACCGGCGGGGGAATAGCGCAGGAGGAAAAAGAATGGAACGACAACAATTACCGGAAATGGATAGAAGTACATATGCCCCTTTAAGCTTCTGGGCATGGAATGAGGAGATGGATGATGAAAGCATCTGCAAGAGAATACAGGAATTTTATGATGAGGGGCTGAAAGGATTTTTTATGCATTCCAGGGCAGGGCTTATCACGCCTTATCTGTCCGACGAATGGTTTCATGCCTGCCGTACAGCAGCTGAAAAAGCAAAACAGCTGCAGATGGAGGCGTGGATTTATGATGAGGATGGCTGGCCCAGCGGATTTGCAGGAGGACTTGTGAATGGATGCGGCGTCAAATACCAGGCTAAATATCTGACGGCAACCAGGAACAGAGAGGAGGTTGCTAAGGAGCAGCTGCTGGTATCTTTTTGTAAGACAACAAACGGTTATGAACCGGCAGAAGAATCAAAAAGTGAGTTGTTTTTCTCTTATAAGACAGAGCCTGATTATGTGGATCTGCTGTCTGAAGAAGTGACAAAAAAGTTCATTGAAGTAACACATGAACGGTATAAAAAGGAGCTGGGAGCGTATTTTGGTACAGTTGTACCTGGATTTTTTACAGACGAGCCCCAGTATAGCTTTCAGGGATTTCCCTATAGCGATGAGATGGAAGAATATTTTCAAAAACGCAACGGATATTCTTTCTTGAATCATATGTATCTGTTTGAAGAAGATTCAGAATCCTCAGACGAATACAGAAAAGATTACTGGGACACCGTACAGGAGATGATGCAGCAAAATTTTGCCGGGCAGATCTATAACTGGTGTGAAAAAAATGGAGTTATATTTACCGGGCATTTTCCGGGAGAAGACAGCTTCATACATCAGATGAGCAGTACGGCGGGGGGAATGCCCAAATATAAATATATGCAGATGCCCGGGATTGATCATTTGGGCAGGAGGATTACGCCAGTTCTCCTAATTAAGCAGGTGACAAGCGCGGCAAAGCAGTATGGAAGAAAAAAAGTGCTCTCAGAGACTTTTGGCTGTGCGGGATGGAATATCACCTTTGAGCAGATGTGCCATATCTGGGGCTGGCAGGCAGCGGCAGGAATTAATGTCCCGGTTCTCCATATTGGGCCCCATTCCATAAAAGGAATACGCAAACGGGATTATCCCGCATTCTATTCCTATCAGGAACCGTGGTGGGAGGAATTTAATCATGTTGCAAATTGGATGCAAGGGATAGGTGCCTATATGGCAAAGGGGATATGGGCAGAAGATTTGCTGGTACTCAGTCCCCTTAAAACGATGTATCTGTATCACGGCAGAGAAAATGCCAGAGAGGAAGAATATGCAGCTGCCTATCGAAAGCTTCTGGAGAATCTGCTGGATATACAGATGGGATTTGACCTGGGAGATGAAGAGGTCATTCGTGACTGTGGAAGTGTGGAAGATGACAGGTTTATAATCGGAAATTGTGCATATCGTTATGTGATTGTGCCAAAGGCAGAAATCTTAGAGGAGCATACCTGGAACCTTCTTCAGAAGTTTCACAAAAACGGAGGTACTGTTTTATTTACCAGTCAGGTTCCCCGGTTTCAAGGCAATTATGACTGGATAAAAGATTGCTGTGTTATCCAGAACAGCAGGAACTTTTGGCACAAATGTTTTTCAGCACTTCATTACAATCGGAAAATCACTGTGTTGGAGAATAATGGTTTTCATATTGCCCATGGTCTCCAAGTGGCTGTAAAACAGGATGTTCTGGATTATGTATATGTATGGAATCGCTATGTTGACAGCAACAGAGAACTGACCGTGCAGATTTCCGGACAATACAGTGTAGCTGCAGTCAATCCGGAAACAGGAGAAAAAACCCAGCTTGAAGCCGTATACGGTGAAGATGAAACGCTGGTACAGCTGAAGCTATGCGGATACCAGTCGGTGCTTCTGGAATTACAGGATGGAATCAGCTTTTGCCGGGAAGACCGGGAAGTATCCATGAACCGCCTGGAAGGTATCTGGGAAACGGACCGGGAGAATACACTGACTCTGGACTATGCATCATTCTCTTTAGACGGGCAGCATTATTCCAGTGAAATGCAGGTGGTAAGGATGCATCAGCTCTTGTATCAGCAGATTGAAAGGGCAGACGTCCGGGATATTTATATCCAATACCGTTTTTATGATGGAAGAAGCAGTAAATCTCCGCTTACGGCAGCTGTTGAGGACGATGACTGTACCGGCGTCTGGTGTAATGAAGCATCTATAACAGACAACAGAGGAGGCTGGTATCTGGATCAGAAAATCCGCGAATATAAACTGGATGATCACGTGATTGACGGCTGGAATACGATTACTCTTAAATATCATCTTCCGGAGAAGAATATCAGGAATGTAGAGGGACTGTTTGAGACAGAGGTAAATCGTTTCTATTATCCGGTGGAGCCGGAAGCAATATATATAAAAGGTGATTTTACCGTGGATATCCAGGGGCAGTATTGGAGAAAACCGACCCATTGGACAGCAGATGCGAAAAAGTTTATACTTTCGGACAGCAGAAATTTAAATGAAAGTGCGGACATAACCCCTCAGGGTCTGTGGTTTTACAGGGGGAATCTGAAGTTTCGGACAACCGTAAAAAAGAAAGCAGACGTACATCAGTGGCTCTGCCTGAAAAGAGTAAACGCCGTTGCAGTGAAAGTCATCTGCAACGGCAAAAATAAACTGTTGTATATGGAACCTTATGAAACAGATCTTACAGATCTGCTTCAGGATGGGGAAAACCAGGTGGAAATACTGCTTTTGGGAACGAACCGGAACTTGCTGGGACCGCATCATCATATAAAGGGTGAGAATAATTATGTTGGACCTAATACCTTCAAGGGTTCCTATGGATATGAAGATAAGATTGTGAATCCGGAAATCACCACAGAGGATACCTGGACCCAGAGATACTCCTTTGTCCCGTTTGGATGCAGCGAAGTCAGTGAATCAGTTCGGATAAAGACCATTACTGATTCTAAAGAAATTAAGGTAAACAAGGAGTTGTAATCTGCGGCAATTAGAGTTATTCTAAATACATAACGGAGATTTAGAAGGAGGCGTATCGGATCCATGAAGTGCATGTACTGCAATAAAAAGATACCCGGGGAAATGGAGAATGGGATAATCGAAAAAATAGACGGCATGACCTGCACCTTTTGCAGTGAAACCTGTAAAGAGGACTGCGAAAAATTTTTGGGTTTTGCTAAAAAATACGAAAAACTATTTCTGGCACTGGTTATTATCCCCATGATCATTTGTACTTTTGCATCATTTATTTTGGGAGAATGGGTGGTTTGCCTGATGATTGTAATTCTGGGAGCAACCCTTACCCTCTTTCCGTTTTGTACACCTCAGACGATACAATTGACCGGTGTAAAGAAAAGTGTTCTGATTGGCAGAATACTTGGGATTGCACTGATTGTATGGGGGATTTTCTGGTGGATTTCGTGATGTTTGATATAGTAAAAGCGCTGTTTTCTTACGAAGACGGCGCTTTTACTATACCACAGCGGCAGATTAGTACCTGTGAAATTGCTTTTAGCCAGCTATGCACTTCATCATTTACTTCAACTCGATTAATTCATAATCCTGATTGCCAAGCCCGATCTTAACGGCATGCTCAATCCCTACCTTCCAGTCAGTATCCGGGCTGACTGCATGAAAGTGATCATGGGAGTGGTCGGTGCTTTTTTCCAGCAGGCTTCCAGGGATTACCGGCTGCTTATTTACGGCATCTGCACAGGCAACATCCAGTGCCACCGGGTCAAAAGAAGCGAACATACCCACATCCGGAACGATAGGAATATCATTTTCCCCGTGGCAGTCACAGTAAGGGGATACGTCCATTACAAGACTGATGTGGAACTGCGGTCTTCCGCTTACAACTGCTTTGCTGTATTCTGCGATCTTACGGTTTAAGATATCGTTGGATTCGTCTGAGGCTGCTTTGACAGCATCCTGGGGACAGACGCCGATACCCCTGCCGCATCCCACACATTTATCATGGTCGATAGAAGCCTTTTTATCCGTGACAACAGCTGCATCGTGTGCACAGATCTTGCTGCACATGCCGCAGCCGATACATGCGGATGTTTCAATAAAAGGCTTACCTGCACTGTGCATTTCCATTTTGCCGGCTCTGGAACCGCAACCCATACCGATATTTTTCAATGTACCGCCAAAGCCGGTCGCTTCGTGGCCTTTAAAATGGGTCAGCGTAATAAAGATGTCTGCATCCATAATTGCATGACCGATTTTCGCTTCCTTCACATATTCTCCGCCTTCTACGGGAACCAGAGTTTCATCGGTTCCTTTTAATCCGTCTCCGATTAGTATATGGCATCCTGTGGAAAATGGAGAAAATCCGTTTTCATAAGCGCTCTGGATATGGTCCAGGGCATTTTTGCGTCCGCCTACATACAGGGTGTTGCAATCTGTGAGAAATGGTTTTCCCCCCAGTTCCTTAATTACATCCACTACGGTTTTTGCGTAGTTTGGGCGCAGATATGCCAGATTACCCGGCTCGCCAAAATGGATTTTAATAGCAGCATATTTTTTATT
>OBXO01000962.1_pt1 | contig 16553 bp, 19 predicted proteins | sample 1501431 | NCBI WGS metagenome assembly OBXO01 (sample SAMEA2580163, study PRJEB22360) | human gut metagenome | biome: human gut; feature: human-associated habitat; material: faeces | place: Denmark | collected 2008/2010 | reverse complement strand
GCTGCAATGGATATATAGATTTTTTGGGTGGGTTCAAATCCCTCCTTCTGCGCCAGAATGAAAACCCCGTAGCTGTAATGGCTGCGGGGTTTTCTCTTACTCTCCCAATGGATTGAGGATTCCAAAAACAAAGATTTTGATTCCGATCTAGAAGGCCGGAAACCGCTTCCGTGAGCAGAAATTACACACGGATTACACACGCGGAATACCGTGCTGGATATGAACGCAGAAAACCCGCCCCATAGCGGGGCGGGTAGTATCTAAGTTAGCATCCGGCGCGGCGGAGGCCTCCACCGGAAAAGAAAAGAGAGCCTACTTAGTAAGCTCTCTCTTCTTGCCGTATTAATATACATATCTATATTTCAATCCGTGGGGCCAGGGTCGAGGCCCACCAGAAAGCTGCGCCTCAGCCTCCCGACGCTTTTATATTACACCTCGCGGCGGCCTTTGTCAACTCCCAGGTCAATAGCGGATTTGAGCAGAGACATAACCTCTCCGATATGCTGGGCAGGGTACTTGCTCCACCAATCATCCGGGATAAAGTCCACCAGCTCGGCACAAGTGTCAGGGTAGGCTCTCCAGCCGCTACACTCTTTTGCTTGTTCAACTTTTAGCGCCGACCGGCGCTCTTCGGCGGTTAGCCCCTCATAGGCTTCGCGGGTGAATACCTCTTTAGCAGTCAGCTTTTTCATGGTTTGTTCTCCCTTCTCCCCTGCGCGGGGCCTCCATTGTGTTGATTGTAGCATCTGTGTTGATTGTAGCATCCCATGGCGCGTCTGGCAAGGGGGGGGAAGTTATCTCTCCCACGCCTTGCGCTCAATATCCACGTTGAGCTTGATGCCGGGGCGGGACCTTTGCAGCGCCTCAAACGCCTTCAAGGCCTCACGGCGCTGCGTGCCGGGGTAGGTGGTGCTCTCCTCCGCCTCCTCGTGCCCATCTTGGTACACGCGGACCAGAGCGACAGTATAGGTGACGTGCTTGTCATACCAGCCGCGATGGCGCACAAGGTCCAGCCGGTACTCGTAGGGCGTGGCCGCCAGGGTAGCATATCGGGCCGCAAGCGCCTGCCGGTAGCCCTCCAGGGCCTCGGCGGTCTCACGCAGCCGCTTGATGGTCTCCGCCGCGCTCCGGTCATAGTAGGCCACGCGCTCCGGGGCGGTCAGCTGGTCCGGGTGCTGGAAGTATCCAGACACCCGGACCTCGGCCTCACGACCCCGCCAAAACAGGTCCTGCCAACTCATGCTGTCGCCTCGTCCAACCGGATGGCGCCGCTGCTGCGGTAGGTCTGGCTGCCGTACTTCGCGCGGATCTGGCTCATGGAGCTCTTGCCGCGATGCCAGCGGTGGCCGTCCTCGGCGTGGTGCCAGTACCAAAGCTTCTTCGTGCTGCTCCAGCGGCACCCGGCCGCCTTCAACGCCTCTTTGTGCTCCCTGGTGTTGCCGCCGATCCAGAGCCAGGAGCCGCACAGCTCCACCTCCAGGCCGTCCAGACGGAGCAGCGCCGCGATGATGTCCCGGAACTCCTCTGGCGTCTCGGTGGTCTGGTGGTGCTCGTCGGCGGTGGCGTTATGGGCCCGCTTCAGCTGCTCGAAGAGCTCGTCGTGCTCCGCGTTGATGGCCTGCATGGTGGCTGTGTCGCCGCCCACGTCCGGGTGGTGTTTCATGCAGAGTAGCCGGTAAGCCCTCTTCAGCTCGTCCAGGGTCTTGACGTTGGAAAAGTATTTCATGGTGCGCTCCCCTCCGGTCTATTGCTTTTCCCTGCCGGTTGTGTTATAGTGGAGGCGGCCAGATGGCAGGCTCTAACCGCCTCCGCTGGGTCTTAGATAGTCGCTTGCTTGTTCAGGGCTGGGCGGCTATCTTTTTTACTGCTTGGGGATGGCCTCTCGGATAATGCGGGCCGCGTCCTGCGCGTCCTTAGCCGTGGCCTCTACCAGCTTCGCCAGGGTTTCAAGATAGGATGCTAACTCGGTCTGGGTCATGCTATCAATCTCCATTTCGTTTACCTCCTGCCAGGTGGATTCCGCTTGGCTGTTGTCCCTTGCGGTGATTTCATGATAGCACGGTTATACAGTGCTGTCAATTAGACTTGTTGCACAAGGTTCTTTGGGCGGTTTTGTGGAAACTATACACTGTTAAACCGTGAAAAGACATGATACAATATAATAAAGATTTCGGGAGGTGATCACATGGTAACCTCGGCAAAACGCAAGAGCAATAACGCATGGGACAAGGCCAATATGACGGTACTAGGGTGTAAGGTGCGCAAGGACTACGCCGACCGTGTGCGGGCAGTCTGCGCCGCTCACGGGGACACTGTTAACGCCTTATTACGGGACGCACTGGATAAGTATTTAGAAGAGCACGAAGAGCGAAAGTCATAACTTTTTGAGGAAATTAGTCTGCCTAACTGTCACATAACACTAAGTCTTAAATGACCAAAAATAAAAAATTTTTGAATCCGCTATCTGTTGCAGTACAATAGATAGCGGATTTACTTTAGCGTAATGTATTTTACAAAACGCGATTTTCGATCGATCTCCTGGATAGGAGCAGAGGCTCACAGGTTAAGGGCGAAAGGAGGCGCACCAGCCACATGTATAAAACAGATAAGCAGAGAGCGGCGGAGGGGAAACCATCATACTACACCGCCCCGGAGCTGGACGCAGCTTGTGCCGCCTACTTTGAGGACTGCGACGCCAATGGCCGGCAGCCTACCAAGCCTGGACTCCTTCTCCATCTTGGGGTGACGGAGAAGGAGTGGAAAGTTTGGGAGGCGGGGGAGCCTGGATATACCAGACACCCGGCGATCTGCCAAAAAGCGTTGCTGGAAATGCGCGACCGACTGGAGCAGCGCAAGGACACGGCGGCTATATTCCTACTCAAGCAAAAGCCGTATGGAGGCTATACAGACCGGCCAGAGCCGGATAGTGTAGGCGGAATAAAGATCCACGTTTCATTCGGCAAGGATAAGCCCAACTCAACAAAATAGTGATTCTATTGAGTTGAACGAGGCGGCAAACCATTGCGGTGCAATGAGTAAGAGGCTTTGCATACTGCATTCGCAATATGCAGTCTCAAGGCCACAATATATAGGGGTGTCTGCGCGGGCTGCTCTGCATGGATAACCAGCGCCCCAGGGCGTGCAGGTGAGCGAGAGAGCAGGGGGGAGGGGGAGGCCCCTACCCCACGCCCCACCCCCACCCGGTACGGGGGTAGCGGAAAATCGGGGGTGCCTTTCCAGGGAGGGTATAGGGGTATCACCGCTTTCACCAAACGCCTCCAAAGCATTACACAGGGGATTCGCCAAGCGGTAAGGTATGAGGTTTTGGCCCTCATATCGCAGGTTCGATTCCTGCATCCCCTGCCACCGGCGTGAGCCGGACTTTTCCCGCATCCTCCTTTTCTACCGCCCGGCGCCGAGGCGGTAATATCGGGCCCCTACGCTGCACGGCTGAAAACCACCCGATAAACTGGGCGGAGGGTCGCGCCCTCCATGCGGCAAATGACTGTGGAGAGACACTATACCGGGAAGCCTAGAGCGTCTGACGGCCCCGGAGAAGGGGCATGACGCCCGCCTGTCATGGAGGCGGAAGCGGTGGCAGCTATGACCTGCCCCGGCGCTATCCCACTGAAAACTGCCCTGCGAGTGGCTAATCATGATGTCGCCGCCGAGACCAGGGTGTGACAATCTAAGCGGGAAGCGCACAAAAAGTTGCAAAAATGGGATGGTGTAAAGTGAGTGGTGTACTCATAATCATTGCAGAACTTATCTGCCTTGTTCTTATGGTTGTAAATGCTTATTTAGCTTTCAAAGCAAAGCAGAAAGACGACCTTAATGGAATGGTTTGGAATTTGGCATTTATGATCCTAATGAGCACTTGTATTAGATAACCAAAAATATGCCGAGTGCTGTAGCAGAAGCGGAAGCGGCGGCCATGGACAACGCCGTGGACGTGTGGCGGCTCATTACCGCCTCTCGGCTCCAGGGCCCTGTATGGCAATGGTCTTGGCCCGTCTCCCGAATGGGAGATGGCGGCTTGCAACGCAGCAGGGCGATGATATGCCGCTCCTCGCCGCATGAGGCGGGCGGTGGCACCAACAGCGTGCCGGAGTATGCCAGGGGTGAGTGACCGCCCAGAGAAACGATTTAGATACTCGGCAGTGGCACCGGGCGTTGTACCATTGAGCGGTGGCGGAATAGACACTAATTGTGGTAAAACTGGTGCGATTACCAGCAATAGTAGACGCCGACAGTGAAGAAGGGCAACCGTCTGTGAAGAACAAAGCAACAGCGGCGAAGTCGTGGGCGTAGAGCTTTGGTGAGGCCCATATGTGAGGTGCAAATCCTCACCCGCTCAAATTTGCCGCCCCGCAGTTGCAGGAGACGGGGGCGGGGGTACTACAAAACAGGGGGTGGGGATGTTTTCATGGCAGACCCGAAAATTTCAAAACAGAGAGCTGTGGTTCAGGGCGGATGGGTATTGTGTCCGGTGACCTGGGCCAAGATTGGGGCGCTGGAGAAGGGGGCCCACGGGAGCGGGGTAGCTCCCTACTGCCCCAAGTGCAAGGCATCCCATCCGGTGATATTGAAGGAGCCCTAGAGGCCAACTACCGAGGAAAACTCGGCGGTTGGCCTCTTTTCGTTTGTCTGGAGGTAGGTTGTGGCAAGGCGGAAACCGAATCAGCCCACGGGGGAAATCAAGCTGGAGCTGGGGGAGCTGTATCCCAAGCAGTGGCAGTTCATAGAGAGCAAGACCCGGTACACGGCCTATGGCGGCGCGCGGGGCGGCGGCAAGACCCACGTGCTGATCCGGGCCTGCATCCGGGGAGCCTTGCAGTATCCGGGCATCAAGATTCTGATTCTGCGGCGCACCTACCCGGAGCTGGAGCAAACCATCATCCAGCCCATGAATAAGCTGATTAACTCCGCTACGATGGACGGGCGGCCCTGCGGCGACCTGATTGCCACCTACAACGGCACCATGCGAATGCTGTTCTTTGCCAACGGTTCCACCGTGAAGTTCGGCCACTTGCAGAGCGCAGCGGCTATCACGGAGTACCAGGGTCAGGAATACGACTGGATTTTCATGGACGAGGCCACCCACTTCACCGAGTATGAGTTCCGCACCATGGGCGCGACGCTCCGTGGCGTCAACGAGATTCCGAAGCACTTCTATTTGACCTGTAACCCCGGCGGCGTCGGGCATCAGTGGGTGAAGCGGCTGTTTGTCACACGAGAATATGAGGGCGTCGAGAGCGGACGGGATTACTCCTTCATCCCAGCCACGGTGGAGGACAACAAGGAGCTGCTGAAAGCGTCCCCGGAGTACATCCAGATGCTAGACACGCTTCCCGAGGACATCCGGGCGGCACACCGCTACGGCGACTGGGATGCCATGGCCGGACAGTATTTCAGCGAGTTCCGGCGGGAGCGGCACGTAGTGAAGCCATTTATTGTGCCGACGGAGTGGCCCCGCTACCGGGCGTTTGACTACGGACTTGATATGTTCGCCTGTTACTGGTTTGCCATTGACTTTGACGACCGGGTGTGGGTGTACCGGGAGTATTGCGAGAGCGGCCTGATTGTGTCCGAGGCAGCGGCGGCCATGCGTCGGCTGACCCCGCCGGAGGAGCAGATTCAGTTTACTGTTGCCCCGCCGGACATGTGGAGCACCCAGAAGGACACGGGGCGCACCATGGCCGAGATTTTCATGGAGAACGGCATCGGGATTGTCCGGGCCTCCAGCCAGCGGGTGCAGGGCTGGATGGTGGTGAAGGAGTTCCTGAAGGAGCGACCGGACGGACGCCCGGGGATGCTCTTCACCGAGGACTGCCCTCGGATGATCCGGGATTTGCCCGCCCTCCAGCACGACGAAAAGAACCCCTCGGACTGTGCCAAAGAGCCCCACGAGATTACCCACAGTCCCGACGCCCTGCGCTATGGGCTGATCTACCGGACGATGGGGGCACGGCTGGAGCCGGTGCGGCCGGAGCGGGACGATGTGGACTATGTGGAGGAGTACGACGACTACATGACCGGCGGAGAGGCCGCCGACGGATATCTGAGCTACGGAGGATAAGGACATGAACAAGCTGATTTCGCTTGCCCTGCACGTGGGGCGGCTGGAGGCCCGCCTGGAGGCTCTGGAGAAACGGCTGGAGCGGGAACCGCCCGCGCCGGAGGTGCACGTGGAGCTGGGACATGCGGCCACGGGGGCCGACCCGAAGGCGGAGGAGGACGCACGCCAGGCGGAGCGGCTGTTGCAGGAGGGCATTGACAATATCATGGGCTATCAGTGGCCGCCCCGGCGGGAGGGTGAGTGATGGCAAAGAAGGAAATCACCCCCGAGTCCGTGTGGAACGAGTACGAGACGGCCTGCAACTTCAAGGCCGGGCTCAATCTGTATGACAATGTGCGGGCCAACGAGAACTTTTACATCGGGAAGCAGTGGGAGGGAGTGCAGTCCAACGGCCTTCCTACCCCCGTGTTCAACTTCATCAAGCGGATCATCCTCTATGTGGTGGCCTCTACAGCCACGGACAATCTCAAAATGGCGGCGTCGCCTCTGTCCTCCTCCGGCATGGCGGCCCTGGGGGATCTGGAACAGCTGACGGATGTGGTCAACGCCCAGTTTGAGGCCCTGTTTGAGCAAAATAAGCTAGGGAAACAGACCCGCGAGTTCATGCGCAACGCCGCAGTAGACGGAGACGCCTGCATTTACGTTTGGTTTGACCCCGATGCGGAGACCGGGCAGACGGCGAAGGGCACCATCCGCACAGAAATTTTGGAAAATACCCGCGTGTCCTTCGGTAACCCCACAAACCGGGATGTGCAGAGCCAGCCCTATCTTCTGATCTCCCGCCGGGAGCTGCTGGACGAGGTAAAGGAGCAGGCCAGGGCGCAGGGCGGCGCGGCGGAGGACATCTTATCGGACTGCGACGAGACCGGCGACCGCTTTGACGCTATGACCGACGGAAAGGTGACCACCATCACCCGCTTCTGGAAAGATGGGGGAACCGTCCGCGCCATCAAGACCACCAAGGACGCGGTGGTGCGCAGCCAGTGGGACACGGGGATGCAGCTCTATCCCATTGTTTGGATGAATTGGGACTACGTGCAGAACTGTTATCACGGCCAGGCGGCGGTGACCGGGCTGATTCCAAACCAGATCTTCGTGAACAAGATGTTTGCCATGACGATGATCTCCCTCATGACCACCGCCTATCCGAAGATTGTATACGACAAGACCCGGATTGCCCGGTGGGACTCCGGGGTGGGGAAGGCCATCCCGGTCAACGGCGGAGACGTGACCAACGTGGCCCGTGCCATCGACCCGGCGGCCATCTCGCCCCAGGTGAGCCAGTTTATCGAGCTTGCCATCTCCCTCACCAAGGAGTTTATGGGGGCCACAGACGCGGCCCTGGGCGATACCAGGCCGGACAACACCTCCGCCATCATCGCCTTGCAGAAAGCCTCCTCGGTGCCCATGGAGCTAACCAAGCAGAATTTCTTCCAGTGCGTCGAGGATTTGGGGCGTATCTGGCTGGATCAGATGCGGGCCTACTATGGGGTTCGCTATGTGGACTTGAAACCAACCGAGGAAGAGAAGCAGGAGATGCTCTACCTGGGGCAGGTGCCGGACGACAAGCCGCGGCCCACGGAGTTTGACTTCTCCCTGCTCAACCAGGTGCCGTTGTCCATTAAGCTGGACGTGGGCGGCTCGGCCTACTGGAGTGAGATTGCGCAGATGCAGACCCTGGACAATCTCCTGATGAACGGCCAGATTAACGTGGTGGACTACCTGGAGCGGGTGCCCAACGGCTACATCTCCAACCAGCAGGAGCTGATTCAGACCCTGCGGGAGCGGATGGGGATGGTTCAGCCAGCCATGCAGGGGCAGACGGGAGCCGTACAGGCTGGGCAGGGTAACACAATCGACCTGGCGGCGGGTTCCGGCTACGGGAACCTACAGAGGGCCATCAATCAGACCGGCATGGAGGGAATGGACCTCTCCCAGATACGGGTATAGCGGCGGACCAGCCGTGACCAAATAAAAGCCGCCCAGACCAGGGCGGGAAGGAGCGAAGCAATATGGACGAGACCATGGAGACCGTGCAGGGCGACATTGAATCCGCCTGGAGCGTGTGTTACCCGGCGGGCGAAGCAGGGGGGACGGGGGCGGCGGCTGCGGCAGACCAGCCGAAGGGCGGCGAGGAAACCCCTCCTGCGGAACCAAAAGCGCTGGATGCGCCGGTAGCGCAGCCGGAGCTGTTTACCCTCAAGAACCGGGACGAGACCCGCCAGGTGACCCGTGACGAGCTGGTCGCCATGGCGCAGAAGGGGTGGGACTACGACCATGTGCGGCAGGAGCGAGACCAGCTCCGGCAGTACCGACAGGAAGCGGATCCCGCCCTGGAGCTGGTGAAATCCTACGCCCAGCGCAACGGTATGTCGGTTGGCGATTACCTGGACTATTGCAGAAAGCAGGAGCTCATCGCAACCGGCATGAACGAGCAGGACGCGGCAGCCAGGGTGAGCATGGAAAAGGAACGGGCCGACCTTGCGCGGCAGCGGGCCGAAATCCAGGCGTATCAAGACCAGCAAAACAGCGTTCTGAAGCATGCTCAGCAGCAGGCCCAGGCCCGGAAGCAGGACATTGAGGCGTTCTATCAGTCATACCCCGGCGTAGATCCCAAGAGCATTCCGCCCGAGGTGTGGGGCGCGGTGCGCGGAGGCGACACGCTCACAAATGCGTACACCCGCTGGGAGAACAAGCGCCTCCAGGCTGAGCTGGCCGCTGAGCGGCAGAACAAGGCCAACCGGGACAAGACCCCCGGCAGCCTGGGCGGGGACACCGCAGACGACAACGCCGGCCTCATCTCCAAATACTGGGACGAGGCAGATTAAGGAAAAGAGCCCAAGAGGCCGAACCGGAGACGGTGAGGCCCATCCCTCCGCCCGGTTCGGTGAGGGCGGAAAGGAAGTATTATGGCAATCAATTTAGCGGAAGCCTTCTCCAAGAAGGTAGCCGAGGCATTCAAGCAGGACTCTCTGACCGACAGCGCCACCGGCCACGACTACTCCTTCTCCGGCACCCGCACGGTGCGGGTGTGGAGCGTGGACACCGTGCCCCTGGTGGACTACCAGCGCACCGGTTCCAACCGGTACGGCACCCCCGTGGAGCTGGGTGATACCGTCCAGGAGATGACCATGCGGGACGAGAAGTCCTGGACGTTCACCATCGACAAGGGCAACCAGTCCGACCAGTACAACATCAAGGGAGCCACCCGCGCCGCCAAGCGGCAGATTGAGCAGCAGGTCATTCCCTATGTGGACAAGTACCGCTTCCGCGAGTGGTGCACCAATGCGGGTATTATTGAGGGCCTGTCTGCTGCGCCGACCAAGGGCGACATTGTGGACGCGATCTTCGACGCTGGCGCGGCCATGTCCGACCGGCTGGTTCCCTGGAGCAACCGCACCCTCTACATCCCCAACGAGTATTTCAAGCTGCTGGCCCTGTCTGACCAGTTCATCTCCATCGAGGCCCTGGGCAAGAAGTCCGTCAGCAAGGGCGAGGTGGGAGAGATTGACAATATGGTAGTCAAGCGGGTGCCCGCCTCCTATCTGCCCGCCGGGGTGTACTTCCTGGTGAAGTACAAGGGCTCCACGGTAGACCCGGTGAAGCTGAACGACATGAAGATCCACCAGGATCCGCCCGGCATCGGCGGCAATCTGCTGGAGGGGCGCATCTATCACGACTCCTTCGTGCTGGGTACCAAGGCCAACGGACTGTACGTGGCCGGAGCATCTGGCAGTGTGACGGCGGCTCCCACCATTAAGGACACCACCGGCACTGTGACCATCACCAAGAAGGGCACCTGCAAGTACACCGTGGACGGCACCGACCCCCGCTATTCCGCTACGGCGCAGGTGTATTCCAACACGTTCAGCGCGGAGAAGGGCGTTGTGGTCAAGGCCGTGGACGTGGAGACCGGCAAGTTCCCCTCCGCGGTGGCCAGCTACACCGTGGTAGGCGCCGGCGGTTAAGCAGAAAGGGCCCGGGCGGGGCTTCAGCCCCGCCCGACTGCCAACAGAGAGGAGGAAGAACGGCGTGGCAACGACCGCCCAATGGATTTTTGAAAAGGCCATGAACCTGATGGACGAGGTGAACGAGTCCACTGGTGCCACCGACACGGCGGATACCCGCGAGTATAAAAACCGCACAATCCCCATTCTCAACATACTGCGGGTAGAGTGCTTTCCGGCCTCGGATACCTACCGGGTGACGGAGCCGGGCAAGCGGCCTATCTGCCCGGAGATTGCGGACTTTGACACCCCGATCGGGCTGGACGACGGTATTTGCCAGGGCGTTCTTCCCTATGGGCTGGCGGCCCATCTGCTTCTGGATGAAAATCCGGACGTGGCCGCCTACTTCAACCAGAGGTATGACGAGCTGCTGGAGGAGTACCGCAGTGCGATTCCGGCGCAGGCGGAGGACATCGAGACCATGTACGGCGGGATTGAGTACGGATGCTTCGGGAGGTGGTGACGTGGCGAACATTGTCAGCACCAGTGAGACCAAAATCTATCAGATTAAGAAGTGGCTTGGCCTGAACGAGTCTCCCGACGGCGACACACACATGAAAATGGGAGAGGCCGCCGAGATGCGCAATTTCCGCATTACCGCCGAAAACCATCTGCAAATCAGGCCCGGCTACGGTCTCTTGGCGGAACTGTCCTCCGGGAACCCGGTCCGAGGGATGTGGAGCGGCTACATCGCGGGGAAGCACCATGTTCTGGCGGCCTGCGGCGGACACCTGTGGGACTTGGATCTGGAGGAGCACACGGCGGCGGACAAGGGGGCCATCCACGACAGCCAGACCTCCATGTTTGGCTTTTCCGATAAGCTCTACATCCTCACCGGCACGGAATACTATTCCTGGGACGGTGAGGGGGCCCCGGCGGCGGTGGAGGGATACATACCCATTGTCACTACTGCGGCCCCGCCCACTGGCGGCGGCACGCTTCTGGAGCCGATGAATCTGCTGACAGGGAAGAAGAGGGCGGAGTATTCCCCGGATGGCGAGGCCAAGGAGTTCCAGCTCCCTGAGAACAAGCTGGACGAGGTCATCTCGGTGGAGGGCACCGAGATCAAGTATACGGCAGACCTGGAAAAAGGAAAGGTGACCTTCGACTCTGCGCCGCCAAAGGGTGTTAACACAATTACCTTTACATGGCGGAAGGGCACGGGAGAGCGGGCCAAGGTAACCGGAATGCGGTTTGCAGAGCTCTACAACGGCGAATCGGACAGCCGGGCATTCTTGTATGGAGACGGCACCAACGAGGCGATTTTCTCCGGCCTGGACGAGAACGGGCAGGCGTCGGCAGAGTATTTCCCGCAGTACAACACGGTGGCGGTGGACAGCGCCAATACACCCATTACCGCTATGATCCGCCACTATGACCGCCTACTGATCTTCAAAACAGACTCGGCCTACTCCTGTTCGTACTCCACCCTTACCCTGGGGGACGGCAGTGTGTCGGCGGCGTTCTACACTTCGTCGCTGAACCGCTCCATCGGAAACGCGGCACCGGGCCAGGCAAAGCTGGTGGACAACAACGCCCGCACAGTCTACGGGCGTTCGGTCTACGAGTGGTCACTGGCGGCCAACTCCGTCCGCGACGAGCGCAATGCCAAGCGGGTCTCTGATAAGGTGGCCGCCACCCTGGGAGCGTTTGATCTGACGCAGGCCATTTGCTTTGACGACGAGTGGAACCAGGAATATTACATTTTCTACGGCGGGCAGGCCATCGTCAACAACTACCAAAATAATTCCTGGTACTTTTACGACAATCTTCCGGTAAACGCCGTGGTGGCCGTGGAGGGCACGCTCTATTTCGGGACGCTAGATGGCCGGATCATGGAGTTCTCCAGGGAGTACCGGAATGACAACCTTGAGGACATCAACGCATACTGGGAGAGCGGTTCCATGGATTTTGACCTGGATTGGAGGCGTAAATACTCCTCCACCGTCTGGACAGCCATGAAGCCGGAGAGCCAGGCCATTGTGACGCTGACGGCGGAGTCCAACGTCAAGTCGGAGTACCCGGACAAGATTGTCTCCGCCGGTCTGGCGACCTTCCTGAACATGAGCTTTGAGCACTGGAGTTTCGGCACCAACCGGAAGCCGCAGCTCATTCGCTCCAAGCTGAAGGTGAAGAAGGTAACCTACTACAAGCTCATTATCCGCAGCAAGTCTGCCTCCGCCACGGCGACCGTGCTTTCCGTGGATTTGCAGGTGCGCTACACCGGAAACGTGAAATGAGGTGCTTTTGTGGCAATCACACCTTTTGAAAAGGACATTGAGATCATCCAGAAGCTGGACGACGAACCCAACGACGTACAGGGCCTTACCCCGGAGGAGCTGAAAAAGCGATTCGATCAGGCGGCTATCTGGCTCAAAGAGTACATCAACGGGACGCTGATCCCCGCCATTACCGGGGACGGCGGCACCGGCGGCGCGTCCAACATTGGCGCGGCGGTGGATGACTTCCCCGGCGAGACGGTGCAGGAGGTGCTGGACGCCTTCAACGACGCGCTGACCGACCGCTATACTAAGGCTGAGACAAACAGCTACGTGGGCCAGGAGACGGAAAACCTGGTGGAGACCGTGCATGTGGATCTGACCACCGGAGTGATTACCGTCACCAAGAAGGACGGCTCCAAGGAGACCTTCGACACGGCGCTGGAGAAGGTGCCTGCCACCATGGCCCTGGTGGACGAGGAGAGCGGCACCTATCTGGTGATCACCAACGTGGACGGCAGCCAGACCAAGACGGATGTTTCCAAGCTGATCGACACCTACACCTTCCAGAACTCCGCCGAGGTGGCCTTTTCCGTGGATGGGAGCGGGAACAATAAAACGGTGACGGCCTCCATCCGCCCCGCCTCCATCGGCCTGGATCGCTTTACTCTGGAGGTTACACAGAAGCTGGAGCAGTACAACGCCACCAGCAAGGCCAACGCCGACGCGGCGGCGGCCTCCGCCCAGGCGGCCAAGGCCAGCGAGACCAACGCGAAGGGGAGCGAGACGGCGGCGTCCGGGAGTGCGTCCCAGTCTGCACAGAGCGCCGGAGCGGCATCCGGCAGCGCAACCCAGGCCGCGCAGAGTGCAGGGGCAGCGGCGGCCAGTGCGGAGAGCGCACAGAGCAATGCGGCCCAGGCGCTGGCGGCGAAGAACGCGGCGGAGGCCAGCGCTACACTCTCTCAAAGCTGGACCGAGGGTGGCACTGGAATCCGGGAGGGTGAGAATACCAATAACGCCAAATACTGGGCGGGTGTAGCGCAGGGCGCGGCAGGCGGCGGCGTGACGACCTTCAACGGACGCAGCGGAGCCGTGGTTCCCGCCGAGGGAGACTATACCGCGAAAATGGTAGGGGCCGTGGCCGAGCCGGACGGCGGCAAGGCGGGCCAGGTTCTTACCAAAACAGAAGACGGAACCGAATGGGGAGATGCCCCGAATGCCGAAAATGCCGTCACTGTTCCCGGCGGCGGCACGATGCAGATGGGGGAAAGCCTGGGCGACGGCCCCTACACCATTGAGGTGACAGAAGACGGAGAGGGCGGCGGCATCTCCGCCGAACAGGTGGGCTACAGCAATACGGGTAGCGGACTGGAGGCTACCAACGTACAAGATGCTATCGACGAGCTGGCGGGGAAGGGCGGAGGCGAGTATCTGCCTTTGACTGGCGGGACAATGACGGGTCCGCTCACTTTAAGCGGGCTGCCGACCAGCGAAAACCACGCCGCTAACAAGCAGTACGTAGATGAACAGGTGGGGTCCTCCCGCGTGGTCATGGGAACGTACATTGGCGATGGTGCTCCTAGCCAAACAATACAATTAGGCTTTACGCCCAAAGCAGTATTGGTTTGCCAAAACGGTATACTTAGCCGGGGATACCAAAATCATTACGCCGAAGGGTTGGCGCTTGATGGATATCCAGCCGCAGAGGGCAATAGCAATGTCGTGAGCGTTGTAGAGGGTGGATTCCAAGTATTTGACGGGACTAGCGCCAATTACAACGGCCGCACCAATGTCGCCAGCCAGAAATATTATTATTTGACTTGGAAATGAGGTGAAATGAAATGACAATTATCAAAATCAACCCATTGGAAACCGGCCAGCACCCGATCCAGAGCCAGAGCGTGGAGGCCTTTGGTGAGCTCCCGGCGGGCCGTATCCTCAACGACGGCGGCCAGCTCTACCGGGTGGTGCAGGCGGTAACTCCTCAAGAGGAGATGCCCCCGCACGGCGACGGCATGCTCGCCATCTACCGGCCCATTGACCGTGAGCACGCGGGCACAGTGGACGACCCCATCCCGTGGGTGTACGGCATGGACTGTCATGCGGGTAAGCACTACAGCTACAACGGCAAGGTCTACAAGGTGGCAGAGGGCGGGGACATGATTCCCTGCACGTGGGCCCCGGATACCCCGGACATGTGGCAATGGGTGGAGGTGTAGCACATGGCTATCGTTGTAAACGGCAAAAAAGTTGCCGGGGTGGGCCTGCCTGGCAAGGACGGAGCTCCAGGGGCAGACGGCAAGGATGGTGCACCTGGAAAGTCCGCCTATCAGGCGGCAAAAGAGAAAGGATATACCGGAACCGAAGAGGAGTTTAACACCGCTCTGGCTGGTATGCAAAGTGCTCCATTCCTGCCGCTGGCTGGCGGGATAATGCAAGGGCCTCTCTCCCTGAGTGGTAATCCGACAGAGGGTAACCACGCCGCCAACAAGCAGTACGTGGACGAGCACGCGGGGTCGAGGGTTATTTTGGGGCGCTATGTGGGGACAGGAAAATCAGGCGAAAGCAACCCTAATCAAATAACCTTAGCCGAACCCTTTAAAATACTCTGTATTTATGGTAGGCAATATACAGATTCGTATGAAAGTATCGACGCTTCTGGAAGTGGCTCAGTTTCTAATATTATTCCAAGCAGTATTATCCCTACTGAGTATACAAGAGGCTTTGGTTTTTTCTACTCTAACAACTCAAGAGATTCTTACGGTAAAAAATCAGCGGATGGAAAAACTTTCAGTTGGTATTTTGGCCTTAGCCCGACTGGTGCAGCAGATGTACAATTTAATACATCTGGAGTTGTATATCACTACTATGCCATAGTTTAGAAATAAGAGGTGAATTAAATATGACCATCATCCAAATTGACCCGCTGGAAACCGGCCAGCACCCGATCCAGAGCCAGAGCGGGCGGAGCGCCTGCTGGCTGGATGGCTACATAGAGGTACCCGCCCACCTCCATGACGCGGTGTGGGCGACCTATGGCTGGTGTGACCTGGACATCCAGGGGGACAAGCTGGTGGGCATCACGCCTACTGAGCGGCCTCCAGAGCCGGAGCCGGAGCCCCAGCCGCCCCTCGCAGAGGACATCACTCTGGACATGCTGGCCGAGCACGAGGAACGGCTTTGTATGCTGGAACTCACCGCTGCCACATGAGAAAGGAGACGCCATGACAACCGTATACAACCTTTGCAAGCTGCTCATCCAGAAGAACCGAACCGATGGCCTCCAGGAGAAGATGGATGTCTACCTGGCCGCCGACCGGCTCACCCCGGAGGAGTACCAGGAGCTGGCCGGGCTGCTTGCCCCAGAACAGTAATCAACAGCGGGATCGCTGGATAAAAGAAAGGAAGTCTATTATGAAAAACATCAACTGGAACGAACTCACCCCCGCCTGCTACGCGATCGCCAACGCCAACGATGTAGATGTGGGTGTAGGCGGCAGCATGGTACATAACAACATCCGCCACGGCAGGGCGGTGGACATCGGCGCGGAAAATCTGCCCGCGGCCTTCCGGCCTGACTGGGCAGCCCTGGGCGACGGCGTAGATCTGGCCGCGGAAAACGACGAATTTAACGCCTGGATCAGAAAGCGCCAGGGTAACGTCAAGGCCCTGGCCGCCCTGTGGAATGCAAAGGACTATCAGGGCATGATTGAGCTGATGGAGAACGCCGCCGACCCCGGCCCCATCAACGGCGAGAAGCCCAGCGACCATGAGTAAGTACATAGCGGTCATCACCAGGGCGGACATCACCCGCGCCGCCCTGGTGGAGGCCGGGGGGCGGTCTATGGAGCAGGTCAAGGCCGCCTGCGGGTGCCAGTACATTCTCAATTCCTGGTTTTACGACACGATCACGGGCCGCCCGGTGGGCAATCTCAAGATCGACGGCACAGTCAAAGCGGCCGCCGGCTGGAACGGCTGGGGGCTGACCTGGGACAAGGGCGCCGACATCCGCCTGGACATCTTACCCGACAACGGCGGGGCTTCCTACCTCAGCGGCGTGGAGCTGCTGACGCCCACCAGGGGGCCGGGTAAGGCCCTCAGCTACTCCCCGGAGTACGGGGGCACACGGGGGCGCTCCGCTGTCCTGCTGGCCGGGGCGCGGGTGATCCTGTACTGCTCCGGCGACGGCACGGCGGACGCCAAGACACCGGAAGGGCTGCGGGACGAGCTGGTGAGCATCGGCTGCCG
>OBXO01000948.1_pt1 | contig 16775 bp, 9 predicted proteins | sample 1501431 | NCBI WGS metagenome assembly OBXO01 (sample SAMEA2580163, study PRJEB22360) | human gut metagenome | biome: human gut; feature: human-associated habitat; material: faeces | place: Denmark | collected 2008/2010 | reverse complement strand
GGGTCTTCAACGAGTGTTAGGGGATGTGCGTTTGCCGGAAGGAGCCGGTAGCGGCGGGACTGGATTACGAAGCGACGCTGCAGGAAGAAAAACGCGTGTTGGTGGTGGATATCGGCGGGGGTACGACCGACTGTTCACTGCTGCTGATGGGGCCGCAATGGCATCAGCGTGCCGATCGCGAAAACAGCCTGCTGGGACACAGTGGCTGCCGCGTAGGCGGGAACGATCTGGATATCGCGCTGGCGTTTAAACACCTGATGCCACTGCTAGGTATGGGCGGTGAGACAGAAAAAGGTATCGCCTTACCGATTCTCCCGTGGTGGAACGCGGTCGCAATCAACGACGTTCCCGCGCAAAGTGATTTCTATAGCAGCGCCAACGGTCGACTGCTCAACGATCTTGTCCGCGACGCGAGAGAAGCCGATAAAGTCGTTCTGCTGCTTAAAGTCTGGCGCGAGCGTCTGAGCTATCGCCTGGTGCGCAGTGCAGAAGAGAGCAAAATCGCACTCTCCGACCAGACGATTGTAACGGCGGCGATACCGTTTATCAGCGACACGCTGGCAACCGATATCAGTCAACACGGACTTGAAGCTGCGCTCAATCAGCCCCTGGCGCGTATTCTGGAGCAGGTCCAGTTGGCGCTGGATAACGCACAGGAAAAACCGGACGTGATTTATCTGACCGGCGGCAGCGCGCGTTCGCCGCTGATTAAAAAAGCCCTCGCCCAGCAGCTTCCCGGGATCCCTATCGCGGGTGGCGATGACTTCGGTTCTGTCACCGCCGGACTGGCCCGCTGGGCTGACGTTGTTTTCCGCTAAGCCGCTCGCACGCTGAAAAGTGTGCGTATTGACATCATCCTTGCTGTGGCTTATTTTCAGGAGTGAGGGTTAGGGAGGGTTTCCCCTCCCCCTGGTGTCTTAGTAAGCCGCGAAGCTAATGACTAAGAGTATCACCAGTATGATGACCTGCTTCATCATAACCCTTTCCTTATTTTGGCCCCTTCCTCGGGAGGGGCTTTCCCGTTCCAGCGTCCTGCTGAAATCTCTGGCTTTCCTCCTTTTTGCCTTGTCAGCACTCTATCGCACAATTGCGTATTCGCTATCTTCACCACCGATTGTTGCGTAACGCCTCGCAAAGCCGCGTCAGCATTCAGACGAATCCCGACAGTGTTTCATAATTCCTCCATTTTTCTCCCTTGTTCGCTGGCTAAACTAGTATCATTCCGCGAATCGTTTCAGGATGAGAAACTCATAACAATGAAAGGCAGTAATAAATCCCGCTGGGTGATAGCAATCGTGATCGTCGTGGCCGCCGTCGCTGCCATCTGGTTCTGGCAAAGCCGTAGCGCATCCCAGGGAACCGCACCGGGCGCAACCAAACCCGCGCAGCACACTGCGGGGTCAGGACGGCGTGGAATGCGCTCCGGACCGTTGGCTCCCGTGCAGGCTGCCACCGCCACCGAGGAAGCCGTGCCACGTTACCTGACAGGGCTGGGGACCGTTACTGCCGCAAATACCGCCACGGTGCGTAGTCGGGTGGATGGTCAACTCATCGCCTTACACTTTGAGGAAGGACAACAGGTAAAAGCCGGCGACCTGCTGGCAGAGATAGATCCCAGCCAGTTCAAAGTTGCTCTGGCTCAGGCGCAGGGACAACTGGCAAAAGATAAAGCCACGCTGGCGAATGCCCGTCGCGATCTTGCCCGCTATCAACAGTTGGTTAAAACCAATCTGGTCTCCCGTCAGGAGCTGGACGCCCAGCAGGCGCTGGTCAACGAGACGTTAGGCACAATCAAAGCGGATGAAGCCAGTGTCGCCAGCGCTCAGTTGCAGCTCGACTGGAGCCGGATAACCGCGCCTGTCGATGGTCGTGTCGGCCTGAAACAGGTCGATGTCGGTAACCAAATTTCCAGCGGCGATACCACCGGAATCGTCGTCATTACGCAAACGCATCCCATCGACCTGATATTTACGTTGCCTGAAAACGACATTGCTACCGTGTTGCAGGCACAAAAATCGGGGAGCCAGCTGAAGGTCGAAGCCTGGGACCGAACCAATTCGCAAAAGCTCAGCGAAGGCGTCCTGCTCAGTCTCGACAATCAGATTGATGCCACCACCGGAACAATCAAAGTTAAGGCTCGTTTTAACAATCAGGATGATGCTTTATTCCCTAACCAGTTCGTTAACGCCCGCATGCTGGTCGACACACAACAAAATGCCGTTGTGATCCCAACTGCCGCCCTGCAAATGGGTAACGAAGGCCACTTTGTCTGGGTACTGAATAGCGACAATAAAGTGAGCAAACACCTGGTTAAACCGGGTATTCAGGATAGCCAAAAAGTGGTGATTGCCGCCGGGCTTTCTGCGGGCGATCGGGTCGTGACCGACGGGATTGACCGTCTGACGGAAGGCGCAAAAGTCGAAGTCGTTGAGGCGCACGACGCCTCTGTTTCCGACGAGAAAACAGCGCCACGCGGATACGGCAAAAAAGGAGCTAACTCCTGATGCAGGTGTTACCTCCGGACAACACAGGCGGACCATCGCGCCTGTTTATTCTGCGCCCCGTCGCCACCACGCTGCTGATGGTCGCGATTTTGCTTGCCGGAATTATCGGTTATCGCTTCCTGCCAATCGCCGCCTTACCTGAAGTGGATTACCCCACGATTCAGGTCGTTACGCTCTACCCAGGCGCCAGCCCGGACGTCATGACCTCGGCGGTCACCGCACCGCTTGAACGTCAGTTTGGACAGATGTCTGGCTTAAAACAGATGTCATCACAAAGCTCCGGTGGCGCATCGGTCGTTACGTTACAGTTTCAACTGACGCTCCCGTTGGATGTTGCCGAGCAGGAAGTTCAGGCCGCGATTAACGCCGCCACCAATTTATTACCCAGCGATCTCCCTAACCCTCCGGTATACAGCAAGGTAAACCCGGCAGATCCGCCGATCATGACGCTGGCGGTCACATCCAGCGCCATGCCGATGACGCAGGTGGAAGATATGGTCGAAACCCGCGTCGCGCAGAAAATCTCTCAGGTTTCCGGCGTGGGCCTGGTAACACTTTCCGGTGGGCAACGTCCGGCGGTCCGCGTGAAACTTAACGCTCAGGCCATTGCCGCACTCGGTCTGACCAGCGAAACCATCCGTACGGCCATTACCGGTGCAAACGTCAATTCGGCAAAAGGGAGTCTTGATGGCCCAACGCGTGCCGTTACCCTTTCAGCCAACGACCAGATGCAGTCCGCGGATGAATATCGTCAGCTCATTGTTGCCTATAAAAACGGGGCACCGGTTCGTCTGGGCGATGTTGCCACCGTTGAGCAAGGGGCCGAAAACAGCTGGCTGGGCGCATGGGCCAATAAGCAACAAGCTATAGTGATGAATGTTCAGCGTCAGCCTGGCGCAAACATCATCTCCACGGCAGACAGTATCCGCCAGATGCTGCCGCAGCTCACCGAGAGCCTGCCCAAATCGGTTAAGGTCAGCGTACTTTCCGATCGTACAACCAATATTCGTGCGTCCGTAGCGGATACCCAATTTGAATTGATGCTGGCGATTGCGCTGGTAGTCATGATTATCTACCTGTTTTTGCGCAATATTCCGGCAACCATTATTCCTGCGGTCGCCGTACCGTTATCGTTAATCGGTACTTTCGCGGTGATGGTATTTCTTGATTTCTCCATCAACAACCTGACCCTCATGGCGCTAACCATTGCGACAGGTTTTGTGGTGGATGACGCTATCGTGGTTATCGAGAATATTTCACGCTATATCGAAAAAGGCGAAAAACCGCTGACTGCTGCCCTGAAGGGCGCGGGCGAGATTGGTTTTACCATCATCTCTCTGACATTTTCACTGATCGCCGTACTGATCCCACTGCTATTTATGGGTGATATCGTAGGTCGATTATTCCGGGAGTTCGCTGTGACGCTGGCCGTGGCGATTCTGATTTCCGCCGTTGTCTCGCTCACTCTTACGCCGATGATGTGCGCGCGTATGCTGAATCAGGCCTCATTGCGTAAGCAAAACCGCTTCTCCCGTGCCTCAGAGCGCATGTTTGATCGCGTTATTGCCGGGTACGGCCACTGGCTGGCGAAAGTGCTCAACCATCCGTGGCTCACGCTGAGCGTTGCGCTCGGCACGCTGGCGCTGAGCGTTATGCTATGGGTCTTTATCCCCAAAGGCTTCTTTCCGATCCAGGATAACGGCATTATCCAGGGCACGCTGCAGGCACCGCAGTCCAGCTCATTTGCCAGCATGGCCCAGCGCCAGCGTCAGGTTTCAGATGTCATTCTGAAAGATCCGGCGGTAGAAAGCCTGACCGCTTTTGTCGGTGTGGACGGCACTAATACGGCATTGAACAGCGCGCGCTTACAAATCAACCTTAAGCCGCTGGATGAACGCGACGATCGGGTGCAGAAAGTGATTGCGCGCCTACAGGATGCGGTTGACAGAGTTCCCGGCGTTGACCTTTATCTTCAGCCCACTCAGGATCTGACGATTGATACTCAGGTCAGCCGGACGCAATATCAGTTCACGCTGCAAGCGACATCCCTTGATGCCCTCAGCACCTGGGTTCCACAGCTGATAGCAAAACTAAATCAGCTACCGCAACTGTCCGATGTCAGTAGCGACTGGCAGGACAAAGGGCTGGTAGCATATGTGAACGTCAATCGTGACAGCGCCAGCCGTTTGGGCATCAGCATGTCAGATGTCGACAACGCCCTGTACAACGCCTTCGGCCAGCGACTGATTTCAACCATCTACACCCAGGCAAATCAGTATCGCGTGGTGTTAGAACATGACACCAACAATACTCCAGGGCTTGCGGCACTGGATACAATACGTCTGACCAGTAGCGAAGGCGGCGTGGTACCGCTCAGCGCGATAGCAAACATTGAACAGCGTTTCGCCCCACTGTCGATTAACCATCTCGATCAGTTCCCGGTCACCACCATCTCGTTCAACGTGCCAGACGATCATTCTCTGGGCGATGCGGTGCAGGCGATTCTGGATGCCGAAAAAACGCTTAACCTGCCCGTGAATATTACCACCCAGTTCCAGGGCAGCACGCTCGCTTTCCAGGCCGCGCTGGGTAACACCATCTGGTTGATTGTGGCTGCGGTTGTCGCGATGTATATCGTCCTCGGCGTGCTGTATGAGAGCTTTATTCACCCAATTACTATTCTCTCCACGCTGCCGACGGCGGGCGTCGGGGCGCTTCTGGCGTTAATGATTGCCGGGAGCGAACTGGACGTCATCGCGATTATCGGCATTATTTTGCTCATCGGTATCGTCAAGAAAAACGCCATCATGATGATCGACTTTGCCCTTGCCGCGGAGCGCGAACAGGGAATGTCACCACGCGATGCCATTTTCCAGGCTTGTCTGCTGCGTTTTCGCCCGATCCTGATGACTACACTGGCGGCACTGCTCGGCGCGTTGCCGCTGATGTTGAGTACCGGCGTGGGCGCAGAGTTACGTCGTCCATTAGGTATTGGCATGGTCGGTGGGCTGCTGGTGAGTCAGGTATTAACCCTGTTTACCACCCCGGTGATTTATCTGCTGTTTGACCGTCTGTCGTTGTACGTGAAAAGCCGCTTCCCGCGTCAGGAAGAGGAAGCGTAAATGAAATTTTTCGCGCTTTTCATTCATCGTCCGGTGGCGACCATTCTCATTTCGGTAGCGATCACCCTGTGCGGCATACTCGGATTTCGTCTGCTGCCGGTCGCTCCGCTACCGCAGGTGGATTTTCCGGTGATCATGGTCAGCGCATCGTTACCGGGTGCCTCACCCGAAACGATGGCGTCCTCGGTCGCAACTCCGCTGGAGCGCTCGCTGGGGCGCATTGCGGGCGTGAACGAAATGACTTCGAGCAGTTCACTTGGCAGTACGCGTATTATTCTCGAATTCAAATTCGACCGTGACATCAATGGCGCGGCGCGGGACGTTCAGGCCGCAATTAACGCCGCGCAAAGTCTGCTACCCAGCGGGATGCCGAGCCGACCAACGTATCGCAAAGCCAACCCTTCCGATGCGCCAATCATGATCCTGACGCTGACGTCGGACACGTACTCGCAAGGTGAATTGTACGATTTCGCATCAACACAACTGGCGCAGACCATCGCACAGATCGACGGCGTGGGCGACGTGGACGTTGGAGGCAGCTCACTGCCTGCGGTGCGAGTAGGGCTTAATCCGCAGGCGCTGTTTAACCAGGGCGTGTCGCTGGACGACGTACGTAGCGCAATTGACAACGCCAACGTGCGTAAGCCGCAGGGCGCTATCGAGAATGATACCCACCGCTGGCAGGTCCAAACCAACGATGAGCTGAAAACCGCCGCCGAATACCAGCCGATTATCATCCACTACAATAACGGCGCGGCGGTACGACTGGGCGACGTTGCGTCTGTAACCGACTCGGTGCAGGACGTACGCAACGCGGGGATGACCAATGCCAAACCGGCCATTCTGCTGATGATCCGCAAGCTACCGGAAGCCAATATTATTCAGACGGTAGACAGCATTCGCGCCAAATTGCCGGAGCTACAAACGCTGGTCCCGGCCGCCATCGATCTGCAAATCGCCCAGGACCGCTCGCCGACTATTCGCGCCTCGCTGGAAGAAGTCGAACAGACGCTGATTATCTCCGTGGCGCTGGTTATCCTGGTGGTCTTTATTTTCCTGCGCTCCGGGCGTGCGACGCTGATACCCGCGGTAGCTGTTCCGGTCTCGCTGATCGGTACCTTTGCCGCCATGTATCTGTGTGGATTCAGCCTGAACAACCTGTCGTTGATGGCGTTAACCATTGCCACGGGATTTGTCGTCGATGACGCCATCGTGGTGCTGGAAAATATTGCCCGCCACCTGGAAGCAGGAATGAAGCCGCTCCAGGCAGCGTTACAGGGTACGCGCGAAGTGGGATTCACCGTGCTCTCCATGAGTCTGTCGCTGGTGGCGGTGTTCCTGCCACTGCTGTTAATGGGCGGATTGCCTGGGCGCTTGCTGCGCGAATTTGCCGTCACGCTGTCGGTTGCTATCGGTATCTCGCTGCTGGTGTCGCTGACATTAACGCCAATGATGTGCGGCTGGATGCTCAAATCCAGCACCCCGCGCGAACAGTCTCGCAAGCGGGGTTTTGGTCGTGTGCTAGTGGCGCTGCAACAGAGTTACGGTACCTCGCTTAAATGGGTGCTGCGCCATACGCGGCTGGTAGGCGTGGTGTTACTCGGTACCATCGCGCTGAATATCTGGCTTTATATTTCCATCCCCAAAACCTTCTTCCCGGAGCAGGATACGGGTGTATTGATGGGTGGGATCCAGGCCGACCAGAGCATCTCATTTCAGGCCATGCGCGGCAAACTGCAGGACTTTATGAAGATCATCCGCGACGACCCGGCGGTGAATAACGTCACCGGTTTTACCGGTGGTTCGCGGGTCAACAGCGGGATGATGTTTATTACCCTCAAGCCACGTGATGAGCGCCATGAAACCGCTCAGCAGGTGATCGACCGCCTGCGCGTCGCGCTTTCAAAAGAGCCAGGTGCGAATCTGTTTTTAATGGCGGTGCAAGATATTCGCGTTGGTGGACGCCAGGCCAACGCCAGCTATCAATACACATTGCTGTCCGACGATCTCGCGGCGCTGCGTGAGTGGGAACCGAAGATCCGTAAGGCGCTTGCCGCCCTGCCCCAACTGGCAGACGTCAACTCCGATCAGCAGGACAATGGCGCGGAGATGAATCTGATTTACGATCGCGACACCATGTCTCGTCTGGGGATCGACGTGGCAGCCGCCAACAGCCTGTTGAATAATGCTTTCGGACAACGACAGATCTCTACCATCTATCAGCCGATGAACCAGTACAAAGTGGTGATGGAGGTCGATCGACGTTACACCCAGGACATCAGCGCACTGGACAAAATGTTCGTCATCAACAATGACGGTAAAGCGATCCCGTTATCGTACTTTGCTAAATGGCAGCCGGCGAATGCGCCACTGTCTGTGAACCATCAGGGCTTGTCTGCCGCCTCAACCGTGTCGTTTAACCTGCCGACAGGTTCTTCACTGTCAGAAGCGACAGAGGCCATCAACAGAACCATGACCCAGCTCGGCGTCCCTTCCACGGTTCGCGGTAGCTTTGCCGGTACCGCACAGGTATTTCAGGACACCATGAATTCGCAGGTGATCCTGATTATCGCCGCCATCGCCACGGTCTATATCGTGCTGGGTATGCTGTATGAAAGCTATGTCCATCCGCTGACCATTCTCTCCACGCTACCTTCGGCTGGCGTCGGGGCGTTGCTGGCGCTGGAACTGTTCAATGCCCCATTCAGCCTAATCGCCCTGATAGGGATCATGCTATTAATTGGCATTGTGAAGAAAAACGCCATCATGATGGTCGATTTTGCGCTGGAAGCGCAGAGAAACGGCAAGCTACAGCCGGAAGAAGCTATTTTCCAGGCCTGCCTGTTGCGCTTTCGCCCAATAATGATGACCACGCTGGCGGCGTTGTTTGGCGCGTTGCCGTTGGTGTTATCCGCAGGAGATGGCTCTGAACTGCGTCAGCCTTTGGGGATAACCATTGTCGGTGGGCTGGTCGTGAGCCAGCTCCTGACGCTGTACACCACGCCCGTGGTCTATCTCTATTTCGACCGTCTGCGTCTGCGTTTTTCGCGTAAAAACAGCAAACCGGTAGCAGAGTTATGACAGAACTTCCCGACAGCACCCGCTGGCAACTTTGGATTGTGGCATTTGGCTTTTTTATGCAGTCGCTGGATACCACCATCGTTAACACCGCGCTTCCCTCGATGGCGGCAAGCCTCGGGGAAAGCCCGTTACACATGCATATGGTCATTGTGTCATATGTTTTAACTGTTGCCGTGATGCTGCCCGCCAGCGGATGGCTGGCGGACAAAGTTGGCGTGCGTAATATCTTCTTCACCGCCATCATCCTGTTTACGCTTGGCTCGCTGTTTTGTGCCGGGTCTAGCACGCTCAACGAGCTGGTGATGGCGCGCGTCTTACAAGGCGTTGGCGGCGCGATGATGGTGCCGGTCGGCAGGCTAACGGTGATGAAAATCGTCCCGCGTGAGCAATATATGGCGGCAATGACGTTTGTCACTTTACCCGGTCAAATCGGCCCGCTGCTGGGCCCGGCGTTAGGCGGGATTCTGGTTGAATACGCCTCCTGGCACTGGATATTTTTGATTAACATTCCGGTAGGCATTGTCGGCGCAATAGCGACGTTAATGCTGATGCCCAACTACACCATGCAAACCCGACGTTTCGACCTCTCTGGGTTCGCGATGCTGGCGGTCGGCATGGCGGTACTGACGCTGGCGCTCGATGGCAGCAAAGGAACCGGCCTCTCCAGTATCACGCTGGCGGCGTTGGTTATCTGCGGGGTGTTGGCTATTGCGCTGTATCTGAAACACGCCCATCGTAATCCACGTGCGCTATTCAGCCTGAATCTGTTTCGCACACCAACCTTCTCGCTAGGTCTGTTCGGCAGTTTTGCCGGACGCATCGGCAGCGGCATGTTGCCGTTTATGACACCGGTGTTTTTACAGATTGGCCTCGGTTTTTCACCTTTTCATGCCGGGCTGATGATGATCCCGATGGTGCTGGGCAGTATGGGCATGAAGCGCATTGTGGTGCAGGTCGTTAACCGCTTTGGTTACCGTCGTGTGCTGATTACCACTACGCTTGGCCTGTCGCTGGTCAGTCTGTTGCTAATGACCACGGCACTGCTGGGCTGGTATTACGCCCTGCCCTTCGTGCTGTTTTTACAGGGAATGGTCAACTCAACGCGTTTTTCATCCATGAACACGCTTACGTTAAAAGATCTGCCTGACGATCTGGCCAGCAGCGGTAACAGCCTGCTGTCGATGATCATGCAGCTGTCGATGAGTATTGGTGTGACCATCGCAGGCCTGCTGCTGGGCATGTTCGGCCAACAGCATATCGCCATCGACAGCGGAAGTACGCATACCGTCTTTATGTATACCTGGCTGTGCATCGCCTTCATTATTGCGCTGCCCGCCATTATTTTTGCCCGCGTGCCGAACGACACGCAAACCAACGCGGTGATTTCACGGCGCAAAAGGAGCACCTGATGAAGTTCTGGCGGCCCGGTATCACCGGCAAACTGTTTCTGGCGATTTTCGCCACCTGCATTGTGTTGCTGATCAGCATGCACTGGGCCGTACGCATTAGCTTCGAACGTGGTTTTATTGACTATATCAAGCACGGCAACGAGCAGCGGCTGCAAATGCTCAGCGACGCATTAAGCGAGCAGTACGAGCAGCACGGCAACTGGCGATTCTTACGCAATAACGATCGTTTTGTTTTCCAGATCCTGCGCTCTTTTGAACACGACAACGACGATGATAAACCGGGTCCAGGCATGCCGCCGCACGGCTGGCGTACACAGTTTTGGGTTGTCGACCAAAATGCCCGTGTGCTGGTCGGCCCGCGCGGCCCAGTTCCTCGCGACGGCATGCGCCATCCCATACGCGTTAACGGTAGCGAAGTGGGCGCCGTGATTGCCTCTCCTGTGGAACGCTTAACGCGGAATACGGATATCAATTTCGACATGCAGCAACGACGATCCAGTTGGCTTATCGTTGCGCTCTCCACGATCCTGGCCGCGCTGGCGACGTTTACGCTGGCGCGCAGCCTGCTGGCCCCGGTTAAGCGGTTGGTGGAAGGCACGCACAAACTGGCAGCGGGCGATTTCACCACTCGCGTTACGCCAACCAGTACGGATGAGCTGGGCAAGCTGGCGCAGGACTTCAACCAGCTCGCCAGTACACTGGAAAAAAACCAGCAGATGCGTCGTGACTTTATGGCCGATATTTCTCACGAACTGCGTACGCCGTTGGCGGTGTTGCGTGGTGAACTGGAGGCCATTCAGGATGGTGTCCGCCAGTTTACCCCTGACTCCGTTGCCTCGTTGCAGGCTGAAGTCGGTACGCTCACCAAACTGGTTGACGACCTTCATCAGCTCTCCATGTCAGATGAAGGCGCGCTGGCCTACCAGAAAACATCGCTGGACCTCATCCCCCTATTGGAAGTGGCAAGCGGCGCATTTCGTGAACGCTTCGCCAGCCGTGGATTGACCATACAGCTTTCGCTCCCCGACAGCATGACGGTATTTGGTGACAGGGATCGTCTGATGCAGCTGTTCAACAACCTGCTGGAAAACAGTCTGCGCTACACCGATAACGGTGGCGGGTTGCATATCAGCGCCGAACAACGCGAACGCATGGTGTTATTAACCTTCGCAGATTCCGCTCCCGGCGTAAGTGACGAGCAGTTACAGAAGCTGTTTGAACGATTTTATCGCACCGAAGGCTCGCGCAACCGCGCCAGCGGAGGTTCCGGGTTAGGGCTGGCGATTTGCGTCAATATAGTACAAGCGCATAATGGTCTGATTCGTGCCGCCCATTCGCCTTTTGGTGGGGTTAGCATTACAGTAGAGTTACCGCTGGAACGCGATTTACAGAGAGATGTATGACTGAGTTACCCATTGATGAAAACACACCGCGTATTCTGATCGTGGAAGATGAGCCTAAGCTGGGGCAACTGCTGATCGACTACCTGCGGGCAGCGAGCTATGCCCCTACGCTGCTCAACCACGGCGATCTGGTTCTGCCTTACGTGCACCAAACGCCGCCCGATCTGATCTTGTTGGATCTGATGCTGCCCGGTACCGACGGTCTGACTCTGTGTCGGGAAATCCGCCGCTTCTCAGAAGTCCCCATCATGATGGTAACCGCTAAAATCGAAGAGATTGATCGCCTGCTGGGGTTGGAGATCGGTGCTGATGATTATATTTGTAAACCTTACAGCCCGCGCGAAGTCGTTGCTCGCGTGAAAACAATTCTACGCCGCTGCAAACCGCAGCGCGAACTACAACAAATGGATGCAGACAGCCCGCTTATCGTCGATGAAGGCCGTTTTCAGGCCTCCTGGCGTGGGAAGATGCTCGATTTAACGCCCGCCGAATTCCGCTTACTTAAAACGTTGTCACATGAGCCGGGAAAAGTGTTCTCCCGTGAACAGTTGCTCAATCATCTCTATGACGATTACCGCGTCGTTACCGACCGCACCATCGACAGCCATATTAAGAACCTGCGACGCAAGCTGGAGTCGCTGGATGCCGAGCAGTCGTTTATCCGCGCGGTTTATGGCGTGGGGTATCGCTGGGAAGCCGACGCCTGCCGAATTGCTTAAACTCTCCTGCCCTTCAGGGCTCCGTTGCTCCGTGGGCCCTGGTAACTAGCAACTCTCCAAATATCGCTCATACTCTTTCTGACAATACTGTCGTCAATAACTGTTTGATATAAAACTTTTAATCAAGGAGTTCATATGGCTGGTTGGTTTGAATTAAGTAAGAGTAGCGATGATCAGTACCGCTTTGTTCTTAAAGCTGGGAACGGGGAAATAATCCTTACCAGTGAGCTTTACACTACAAAAGGTGCTGCAGAAAAAGGGATCGCATCTGTCCAGGCTAACAGCCCTCTGGATGAGCGTTATGAGAAAAAAACAGCGTCTAATGGCAAATTACATTTCAACCTGAAAGCTGCAAACCACCAGATTATTGGTAGCAGTCAACTGTATGCGAATGAACAGTCACGCGAGACCGGTATTGCTTCAGTTAAGACCAATGGTATCAGTCAGACGATAAAAGATAAGACCTGATAATTACTCGCTCAGCCGGGTAACGCAACGCTGTCGCCCGGCGTTTTTCTTTACCTGACTTCCTCGCAGCGCTACAATGCCCGCCCTTAATATGGGGGCACTCCCCTAACCGCCTCATTGAGTGAGGCGAGTCTGACCTGTCATCAGAACGAGAAAATTATGTTTAAACCGGAACTCCTTTCCCCGGCGGGAACGCTGAAAAACATGCGTTACGCTTTCGCCTATGGCGCTGACGCAGTGTATGCGGGCCAACCGCGTTACTCACTGCGCGTACGCAACAACGAATTCAACCACGAAAACCTGCAGCTCGGCATTAATGAAGCCCATGAACTGGGTAAAAAATTCTATGTGGTGGTTAACATTGCCCCACACAATGCCAAGCTGAAGACCTTCATTCGTGATCTGAAACCGGTGGTGGAAATGGGGCCGGATGCACTGATCATGTCAGACCCTGGTCTGATTATGCTGGTGCGCGAAAACTTCCCTGACATGGACATTCACCTTTCAGTACAGGCTAACGCCGTAAACTGGGCGACGGTGAAATTCTGGAAGCAGATGGGGCTGACCCGCGTGATCCTCTCCCGCGAGCTGTCGCTGGAAGAAATCGAAGAGATCCGCACCCAGGTGCCGGATATGGAGCTTGAGATCTTCGTTCACGGCGCGCTGTGTATGGCCTACTCCGGCCGTTGCCTGCTTTCTGGCTATATCAACAAACGTGACCCTAACCAGGGTACCTGCACCAATGCCTGCCGCTGGGAATACAACGTGCAGGAAGGCAAAGAAGACGTGGTGGGCAATATCGTGCATAAGTACGAGCCTATTCCGGTACAAAACGTTGAGCCTACGCTGGGTATTGGCGCACCGACAGACAAAGTCTTTATGATTGAAGAAGCCCAGCGTCCGGGTGAGTATATGACCGCGTTCGAAGACGAACATGGCACTTACATCATGAACTCAAAGGATTTGCGTGCCATTGCCCACGTTGAACGCCTGACGCAGATGGGCGTGCATTCCCTGAAAATCGAAGGCCGCACCAAGTCATACTATTACTGTGCACGTACCGCGCAGGTCTATCGTAAAGCCATTGATGATGCCGCAGCCGGTAAACCGTTCGACCCGCAACTGCTGGAAACGCTGGAAGGTCTGGCGCATCGTGGTTACACCGAAGGGTTCCTGCGCCGCCATACCCATGACGACTATCAGAACTACGAATACGGCTTCTCTGTTTCCGAGCGTCAGCAGTTTGTCGGCGAATTCACCGGCGAACGTAAAGGTGAACTGGCCGCCGTACTGGTGAAAAACAAATTCACCGTCGGCGACAGCCTGGAGCTGATGACCCCACAGGGCAACATTAACTTTACCCTCGAACAGATGGAAAACGCGAAAGGTGAAGCCATGCCGGTTGCGCCGGGCGACGGTTACACCGTGTGGATGCCAGTACCAGAGGATATCGATCTGAATTATGCATTGTTGATGCGTAATTTTACCGATGAGTCCACGCGCAACCCACATGCTAAGTAGTTAATTACGGTTATTTTTCAGCGTTCGGAAGATTCTTAGAAATCGATCACATACCGTTTCGTTCATTAAGGGTATTATCCCCTCCGCTGAAAAACATAACCCATAAATGCTAGCTGTACCAGGAACCACCTCCTTAGCCTGCGTAATCTCCCTTACGCAGGCTTATTTTTTGCCTGCCGTTTAAACTCCCCCGAATATCCCATTTCAAATCACGATTATCAGGCGAAAAAAAACCGGGCATTACGCCCGGCTGATTAGGTGATTAAAGATTAATGTGCGGCTTCTGGCTTGTGCTTTTGCGCACTCTGGAAGCCATAGGTCAGCTCATTTTTCTCTTTATCCAGCGCAACGGTCACCTGACCACCATCCACCAGCGAACCGAACAGCAGTTCGTTAGCCAATGGTTTTTTCAGGTTATCCTGGACCACACGCGTCATTGGACGTGCGCCCATTGCGCGGTCATAGCCTTTCTCTGCCAGCCAGTCACGTGCTTCCTGGCTCACTTCCAGAGAGACACCTTTCTGATCCAACTGAACCTGAAGCTCGACGATAAACTTATCAACAACCTGATGAATCACCTCGGTAGAGAGATGATCAAACCAGATAATGTTGTCAAGACGGTTACGGAATTCCGGCGTAAACACTTTTTTGATTTCGCCCATTGCATCAGTACTGTTGTCCTGATGAATCAACCCAATCGATTTACGCTCAGTTTCACGCACACCGGCGTTGGTGGTCATGACCAGCACCACGTTGCGGAAATCCGCTTTACGCCCGTTATTGTCGGTCAGCGTACCGTTATCCATCACTTGCAGCAGCAGGTTAAAGACATCCGGGTGCGCTTTTTCGATTTCATCCAGCAGCAGTACCGCATGCGGATGCTTAATAACAGCATCGGTCAGCAAACCGCCCTGGTCGAAACCGACATACCCAGGAGGCGCACCAATCAGGCGGCTGACGGTGTGGCGTTCCATATATTCGGACATATCAAAACGCAGCAGTTCAATGCCGAGTGCTTTGGACAACTGCACCGTGACTTCGGTCTTACCGACGCCAGTTGGTCCGGCAAACAGGAACGAACCGACCGGTTTATGCTCGTGTCCCAGACCGGCACGGCTCATTTTGATCGCTTCAGTCAGCGCCTCAATGGCTTTATCCTGTCCGAATACCAGCATTTTCAGACGGTTGCCCAGGTTTTTCAGCGTGTCGCGATCGCTCTGCGAAACGCTCTTCTCCGGGATCCGCGCAATGCGGGCCACAACGGACTCGATATCCGCCACGTTGACGGTTTTCTTGCGCTTGCTGACCGGCATCAGACGTGCACGCGCGCCCGCCTCATCAATCACGTCAATCGCTTTATCCGGCAGATGACGATCGTTAATATATTTCACCGCCAGTTCGACCGCTGCACGCACCGCTTTGGCGGTATAGCGGACATCATGGTGCGCTTCGTATTTTGGCTTCAGACCGTTGATTATCTGTACGGTCTCTTCTACCGATGGCTCAGTGACATCAATTTTCTGGAAACGGCGCGCTAACGCACGGTCCTTTTCAAAGATATTGCTGAATTCCTGATAGGTTGTGGACCCTATCACACGGATCTTACCGCTGGAGAGCAGCGGCTTGATCAGGTTAGCCGCATCCACCTGGCCGCCCGATGCCGCACCCGCACCGATAATGGTGTGGATCTCATCGATAAACAGAATGCTGTTAGTATCCTGTTCCAGCTGTTTCAGCAGCGCCTTAAAGCGTTTCTCAAAATCACCGCGATATTTGGTGCCAGCCAACAGCGAGCCGATATCCAGGGAGTAAAGGGTGCAATCAGCCATGATTTCAGGCACATCACCCTGGACGATACGCCAGGCGAGGCCTTCAGCAATGGCGGTTTTACCGACACCAGACTCTCCCACCAGCAGCGGGTTGTTTTTTCTGCGACGGCACAGTACCTGAATGGCGCGCTCCAGCTCTTTGTCCCGGCCAATGAGCGGATCAATTCCGCCCACTCGGGCAAGCTGGTTAAGGTTAGTCGTGAAGTTCTCCATACGGTCCTCCCCGCCAGCTTGCTCTTCGTTATTTGGCTGATTCCCAGAGTCAGAAGACTGACTGGGTTCGTCTTTGCGCGTGCCATGAGAAATAAAATTCACCACATCAAGACGACTTACTTCATGCTTACGCAGCAGATAAGCCGCCTGAGATTCCTGCTCGCTGAAGATAGCGACCAGCACATTTGCGCCGGTAACTTCATTGCGCCCGGAGGACTGAACATGAAAGACCGCACGTTGCAGTACACGCTGAAAACTCAACGTTGGCTGCGTGTCGCGTTCTTCCTCACTGGCAGGCAATACAGGTGTGGTCTGTTCAATGAAGGCTTCGAGTTCCTGACGGAGCGCCACCAGATCCACAGAACACGCTTCCAGCGCTTCGCGGGCCGATGGGTTACTGAGCAACGCCAGTAACAAGTGCTCGACGGTCATAAACTCATGTCGGTGCTCGCGCGCTCTGGCGAAAGCCATGTTTAAACTGAGTTCCAGTTCTTGATTGAGCATAG
>OBXO01000946.1_pt1 | contig 16789 bp, 25 predicted proteins | sample 1501431 | NCBI WGS metagenome assembly OBXO01 (sample SAMEA2580163, study PRJEB22360) | human gut metagenome | biome: human gut; feature: human-associated habitat; material: faeces | place: Denmark | collected 2008/2010 | reverse complement strand
TATGTTTTGTGAAGATTATTTAAATCCGAAATCATACAAATTTGAAGATTTGAAAAAAGGTATGTGGGTTTGGGATAACCAATTAAAATGGTGTTTTGAAATTGCAATTTGTAAAGTAGAAATTAAAGGTTATGAAAATTTGAAAATGTTTAAGGTCAAAAACTATGATGATAGTTTAACATTGATGATATTTGAAAAAAATCGTTTCTATCCTGTGCAAATGGCGAATGTGAGGTGTGAGTGATGTTAGCTGATATTGAAAAATTCATATATGACGATCATGTTTATTCCAAGTGCAGTGCTGCGGATAAAGAAATGATTGATACATGCCTTCATGGAGTGCGTCAGCAAATCGAAACTTTCAAAGATGCATATAGACAGGCGCAAGAGGAAATAGCGTTGCTAAAACGTGAAAATAAAGCATTATCTGATGATAATGAAATGAAGTGTGAATTGAATGAGGAGCTGAATAAGGCGCTTGATAAAACGTGTGAAGAATTAGAAACATTTGATATGACATTTAACAATGCTGATTTTGATGAAGTTAAAAATAAAGAACAATGGAAGGAGTGGAGTTTACATAATGAAAAAATTTGAATTGACAAATGATACAAAAATAGTATTTGGTAAAAAACTATTTAGAATTAAAGCCCTTATTAGTTTTGGAAATGTTGAAGCCGGCGAATTAGGTGGATATGTAGAAAAAGAAGAAAACCTATCACATGATGGTAATGCTTGGGTCTACGGTGATGCTTGGGTCTACGGTGATGCTAGGGTCTGCGGTGATGCTTGGGTCTACGGTGATGCTAGGGTCTGCGGTGATGCTAGGGTCTACGATGATGCTAGGGTCTACGGTGATGCTAAGGTCTACGGTGATGCTAAGGTCTACGGTGATGCTTGGGTCTGCGGTGATGCTAGGGTCTACGATGATGCTAGGGTCTACGGTGATGCTAAGGTCTACGGTGATGCTAAGGTCTACGATGATGCTTGGGTCTACGGTGATGCTAGGGTCTACGGTGATGCTTGGGTCTGCGGTGATGCTAGGGTCTACGATGATGCTGATTATACATGTGTCAAAGGGTTTGGAACAGTGTATAGAAATACTACGTTTTATTTTCAAAAAGACGGAAGCATAGGAGTTAAATGTGGCTGTTTTAGCGGGAATTTAGATGAGTTTAGAAAGCAAGTCAAAGATACTAGAACGGGAAAAGTCGCAAAAGAATATCTGATGATTGCTGATTTAATGGAATATCATTTTGAAAAATAGGAAGGAGTGGGCGATGAATGATTAACTTTTTCGTATTATTCATTGGAATAATCATTGGGTATGCGATAGCTTCAATATGCATAATTTCGTCGATGGAATCTAAGAAGGAAGAGAAAATAGATTCCTCATTATATCGCGATAAGGAGTGATACAATGATGAAATTTAAAGAAAGATGCGATGTGTGTAATAAGCTAACTGATGAATATGATACATCTTCCGGAAAACTTCTTTGTAAACAATGTTTTGATAAAGTTAAAAATGATGTTCCTAAAAGTGAAAACAAAGTTGATCAATCTGAAACATTTTTGGAAAAGGAACAGGTAGTTGAAGAAGATAAATTTTCACAGACAGATATCTTCGATTATTTATACAGAGGTATGTAGTCATTATGAGTAGGCGTATTAAATATATTGCGAAAGGAAAGCATCAAACAAGACCGGTAAAGGATAAAAAACAAGTGAATGAAATTTTATACTATTTACTTGCAAAACGTGATAGGGAAAAGCAAAGAGGTAATTTACATCGTAGTTGGCTTTATGATCGTAATTATATGTTGGTTCTAATCGGTTTCAATACAGCGTTTCGCGCCGAGGATCTATTGCAGTTAAAGGTAAAGGATCTAGTGCATGGACATGTTTGTATAAAAGAAAACAAGACAGGTAAGACACAGGTGTTTAATCTTAAAAAAGAATTGCTAGAAATTATTCGTGATTATGTATATAGGAATGAACTAACGGATTATGACTATATGTTCCCTTCACAGCGGACTGACGGTCAAATACGGGCAATATCAAGACAACAAGGCGATCGTATTATGCGGGATATTGAAGAACATTGCGGTATTCATTATTGTTTCGGATTGCATAGTTTAAGAAAAACGTTTGGATATCAATATTATGCAGATACACATGATGTATTAACTGTAATGAAAATGTATAATCATGATTCACCGGATGTAACAATGGAGTATATTATGTGGAATTCAAATGACACAGAAAAAGCCCGAGAAGAATTTTATATTGGGGTTGAAAATAAACCAAAAAAGAGAAAGAAAAAAGCATGATTTCCAGACGCAAAAAACAATGCACATATTTTTAAAAATACAAGAGGATAAAATCATGCTTTATATGCAAAAACAAAGGCTCTAAGAGGAATTTGAAAATGAAAATAAATACGTTACACTCTTAGTATCTTTGTAACTTATTTTTTTAAGAAATTTGGAGGGTAAAAAATGGAGTATAAAAACATTCCGGAAAATGAATTATTTGAAATTGTGGGGCTTTCCGGATATTACAAAGTAGACCATGCAAATAAGATTGCAATTGCTTATGATAAAGGAGGAGCTATTTTGAATGACAAGGGAGTTGTTAAAGGACTTTATCAAAATTTGATGGCTGGTAGATATAAAATAAAATTACTGCGTTGATTCTCTAAAAATAAAAAAGGTGCTCACATATAATGATGAGCATCTTTTAGGAGTATTATCCTTGGTTTATTTTATTAGCTTTTTGAATGGTGTTTTCCATAGCTTCACGGATTGCATCTGCTTGACTGATTCCAAGGATTTTACATGATTCTTTAAACTGGTCTACAAACTCATTTTTGAACGCCACACTGATTTTTTTCATATTTTCTTTTCTCCATTCGCGTTTATATTCATTTTCGTTAAATTTAGTCATTTATATCACCTCTTTTTTTTGTAGTAGATATAGAATACAATCATCGCGATGCAGCTGATCCATTTCACTATATCAAAAATAGTAGGATTATAAAATTCTCCTTCAAAACCTTCAATAATAACAATTAATGATAATACACATACAATAATATCTAAAATTTTCATTGATGCCGATAGATGAACGTGTTATATTATATTTGAAATAGGGAGATGAGGTTTCCCTCATCTTTTGCCCCTTTTTCGAGAATCAGACTTCTTAGACTTTTTTCTAGCAGTAGTAATGATTAGGCAAATCGAACTAACAATTGCTAGGAAAGCTTCTGAGAGGTCTTTTATTATCTCGCTGACATGCTCATTCATCTAGCTATCCTCCTTTCTTTACATTATTATTATAACATAGTACCGGTACTATGTAAAGAGGAAATATACAAAAAAAGTTGATTTTTGAAAATAAATGTAAGAAAAACACAGCGTTTTTCAAAAGCCAAAATGAAGTATAATTAAAGCATAAATCAAAGGAGTGATCGCATGCTTTTAACGATGAATTGGCGAAATGAAATTAAAAATAGAATTTCAATGATTGATGTTATCAAAGAGAATTTAACAGATGTAGAAGCGGAATTAGAGGAAGTTAGAAAACGTAATCCGTTAGTTAAGACTAAATCAGAAAATGAGCGCAGCGGAAGCTGTGGAAAAGAGGATACCAATATTGCAATCATATTGAGCAATAAAGAGCGGCTTCTTTCAGCACAAGCCATTGAATATAAATCTATCATCAATGATCATAATAAAGGGTGGAAGATGTTAAATAAACGTCAACAAGAAATACTTGAATTTCGGTTTAAAGATGGAAGAACACAAGAAAGTATTGCAAAAGAATTGGATATTGATGTTAGAACGGTAAGAAGAATTGAAAGTGAAGCATTAAGAATTATGGAAATTCAAATGTTAAAATACTGAATTGTCCTGTTTATGACCTTGAAAATACGGAAAATGGTGTTATGCTTATAGCATAAAAGATTGTAAGAAAAGCACTGACAGTTATATGTTGGTGCTTTTTTACGTGTAAGAGGTGCTGTATGGATTATCATGGTGGAAAATGGAAAAAATTAAGAAAGCGAATATTAAGGTTAGATGGATATGTTTGCCAAATTGATAAAAGGTTTGGCATCAAAACACAAGCTCAAACTGTTCATCATATTTATCCGGTGAAAGAGTATCCTGAATATCAGTGGTGTACATGGAACTTGATAAGCGTCAGTAATGCAAATCATAATAAATTAGAAAACAGAAATACAGGAGAACTTACGAAGTTAGGGAAACAATTGAAGAATATGACAAAGCCTAATGTCGATTGGAGAAAAAAGCGATATGGAACAAAGTAAGGAGTGAGCATTGTGAGATATGAATGTAGTGGATTTGAAAATGCAAGATTGGAACTTGCTAAGAAGATTGAAAGTCATTTAGCTAGGCTTGCAGATATCCAAGAAAAAATTTATTTAATAGAGAAATCTAAATCGGAAAAAGAAAATAATATCCCCCCCTCTGATTAGAAATAAGAGTGATTTCTTTCTACTGGGGAGGGTAGACATTTCCAACTCGATTAGTTTTTCAGAAAAGGGGGTGAAGGCTTGAACAAGGGTACTCGAACAAAGAAAACAAATGAAATTATCAGTCAAACGAAAATGGATATGGAATCGTTAGGAATATATAAAAGCCAGTATGATATTCCTATCAAAAGGTATTCTGAAATGAGACTTCAATACGAAGTATTGAAAAGTGAGTGGATTGACGATGGATGTAAGATTACGGAAGAGTACATTAATAAGTCCGGAGCTACAAATATTCGCAAAACTGCTCAATACACAGCACTTGAGATGCTACGAAAAGAATTATTTGAAATTGAGAATACATTAGGTCTAACACCTAAGGGTTACAAGGCCATCACAAATAGGGCAGCTAAGACAAAGAAGGCTAGTAGATTGGAAGCATTGCTAGATGGATAGTTGCTTTAAAGTAGCATTTCAGTACGCAAATGATATTATATCGGGTAGAAAAATTGCTAATAAATATCGAATAAAAGCTTGTCAGAGATTTATTGATGATCTAAACAGTATGAAGTGGGATTATGTATCAGATGATGCTGAATTTGTATGCCACATTATCGAAAAGACAATATGCCATCAACAAGGAGAAGATTTAAAAGGAAATCCGTTGAGGGGAGAACCGTTTATTTTGATGGATTATCATAAATTCATTATTGCTAATCTGCTTGGGTTTAAAGAAAAAGGCACGAATATCAATCGCTTTAAAGAAGCACTTGATTTTGTACCGAGAAAAAATGTAAAAACATCGTTTGCAGCAGCATTTGCTTATGCATACGGATTACGTTATCGAAAATCAGGTACCAAAATGTATGTTGTTGCAGCAGCACAAAAACAGACGATGGAAACATTTAATTTCCTAAAATATAACATCAAGAATATGGGTGAACATGATATAGATGGAGGTCTTTTTCATATCATCGACAATAACAATGAGCATTCCATTACTGCAGAAATCGGTGATGGTTTTTTTAATTTAAATGCATTGGCATCAAATCCAGATGCACAAGATTCATTTAACTGCAACTTTGCCATTGCTGATGAGATACATGCTTTCAAAAAACCAAAACAATATAATTTGTTTAAAGAAGCCATGAAGTCGTATAGGAATAAATTGATGTTTGGTATTTCCACTGCCGGTGATGATCCTACTGGATTTTTAGCAAACAGGGTAAGACATGCTAAAAGGATTTTGGATAAAGAAATTATTGATGATTCATATTTTATTTTTATCTGTGAAGCAGATTATTCAATCGATGAAGAAGGAAATAGGTTTTTAGATTATACAAATCCGGTTATTCATGAAATGGCAAATCCCGGATACAATCAATCCGTCATGGCTGATGATCTAATGAATGATGCACTCCAAGCGCAGAATGATCCACAGCAAAGAAAGGACTTTTTTGCAAAATCATTGAATGTTTTTACAAGCGCGATGAATACATACTTTGATATTGTAAAAGTTGAGACATCGGACAATAAATATGATTGGACGTTAGAGGATTTAGCAAAACTTCCTATTAAGTGGTATGGAGGAGCCGATCTTTCAAAAATGAACGATTTAACAGGTGCTGCATTGTATGGAACATATAAAGATGTAGACATTTGCATAAGTCATGCATTTATTCCAATTTCGATTGCATATAGGAAAGCTGATGAAGATAGCATTCCGGTATTTTGGTGGGAAGAAGAAGGTTGGCTAACGATGTGTAATAGTTCAGTAATTGATTATGAATATATTGTTAAATGGTTTATTGAAATGCGAAAAAAGGGATTTAAAATTGCAGTCGTTGGATATGATCGCAGATATTCACGTGAGTATGTTTTAAAAATGAAAAAGGCTGGTTTTAAAATGATTGACCAGCAACAAAGATATGTCGAAAAGACCGAAGCTTTCAGAGAAATTGAGAAAAAGATTTTATTGAATAAATTTTATTATGTTCATAATCAAGCTTTTTTGTATTGTATTACAAATGTTAAAGCGATTGAAGATTCTGATGAATTTGTACGCTTTGAAAAAGTATTGCCACATTGCCGTATTGATTTATTTGATGCGGGAGTAATTGCGTGTAAGCAAAAATTGAAATTCACAGAACGTTCAAGTAATGCATCGGTATATATTGACTAAGGAGGAAATGATGGGAAAGAGAAAAAAGAAGCATAGCATTAGGACACCATGTAATGCTAAAAATGAAAGAAATCAAACAGGGAATAATCAATTATCATCTTATATTTGTTTGGCGGATAATTGGAGTGATGTTTTATGTTCGGGATATATGCCATTATCACAAAATCCGGAAATTATCAGTGCAGTAAATAAAATTGCAAATTTAATCGGTGGTATGACCATTCATTTGATGGAAAATACAGATAATGGAGATCAACGTGTAAAGAACGAATTATCTAGGAAAATTGATATTACTCCGAATAAATATATGACAAGAAATACTTTTATTTCCGGAATTGTTAGAACGTTACTTTTGGAAGGAGATGGAAATGCAGTTATTTATCCTCAGACAAAGGGAGGATATTTGGAAAACCTATTTTTATTACCACCAAGTACAGTTTCATTTATGCCAGATGGTTTTGGCTATAATATTTACTATAACGGAAATGTTTATGAAAGTGATGACTTTATTCATGTAGTTATGAATCCATCACCTGATTATCCTTGGAAAGGAACGGGATACAGGAAATCATTAAGATCTGTTGCGGATACTTTGGCACAGGCAACTTCAACAAAGAAAGGATTTATGGAATCGAAATGGCAGCCTTCTATTATTGTTAAAGCTGACGGTTTAACAGATGAATTTTCAAATAAAGAAGGAAGAAAAAAATTACTTTCTAAATATGTAGAATCATCTGAAGCCGGAGAACCTTGGATTATTCCAGCAGATCAATTTGAAGTTACAACTGTTAAACCATTATCTTTAAATGATTTAGCGATAAAAGACAGCATTGAATTAGATAAGAAAACGGTAGCCTCCATTTTGGATATACCGTCTTTTATTTTAGGTGTTGGGAAATTTGATAAAGATGAATGGAATAACTTTATTAACACTCGTATTCGAAATATATGTTGTGCAATTGAACAAGCATGTACAAAAGCACTTTTATATAAACCGAATTGGTATTTCCGTTTTAATTATCGATCAATTTTTGCATACGACTATCAAACTTTAGCAAACGTTGGTATGAATTTGGTTGTAAGAGGTGTTCTGACAAGGAATGAATTAAGAGATTCCATCGGATATTCACCAATGGAAGGATTAGATGAATTGATTATTCTTGAAAACTTTATACCGGCTGGAATGATAGGAGATCAAAAGAAACTAGAAAAGAATGGAGGAGGTGATAACGATGAATAAAAACACGGAGATGCAGCTTCGAATGCTAGGACATAAGGGAAAGTTTGAAACTAGAGAAGTAAATGGTGAATTATTTATAAGTGGATATTTTGCAGTATTCAATTCTAATTATGAATTTGCTAAAGATATGAGCGAGAGTATTGATAGTCATGCGTTCGATGAAACCATTAACGATGATATACGCGCTCTGATCAATCATGATACTACCTATGTTTTAGGACGAACAAAGGCGTTAACATTAACATTACGCATCGATGATCATGGACTTTGGGGCGATGTAAAAGTTAATCAAAAAGATAGCGATGCGATGAATTTGTATGAACGCGTAAAACGCGGAGATGTTGATCAATGTTCAATCGGATTTGATATCTTAGATGAAGAAGTAGAGTACAGAGACGACGGTAGCGTGCATTGGAAAATTATTAAGATTCGTTTATATGAAGTATCAGTTGTAACTTTTCCGGCATATGAAGAAACCTCTGTCCAAGCTAGAAAAAGAGATTTACAGGAAATGAATAAAAGAAAAATTGAAACATTTAAAAATAGTCTAACAAAAAGGCTGAAAGGAGAAACAAGATGAGTTTAAAAGTTTTGATGTTAAGAAATAAAGTGAATGCTAAAAAGAAAACATTAGAGGAGTTAAGATCAAGTGTTGATTTTGAAAAAAGAGAGCAAGAGATTGAAGTTTTGATCAATGAATTATCAGATGAATCCACTGAAGAGGAACGAAATGCAGTGGAAGAAGAAGTTGATAAATTCGATAAGGAAAAAAAAGAGCATGATGAAAAGGTAAAAGGTCTTAAAGAAGAAATTGATGAGTTAGAAGAAGAAATCAAAAAAGTTGAATCTGAACAACCAAAACCGGAGGAAAAGGCAAATGAAAGAGGAGGAAAAAAAGGAATGGAAAGAAGAACTAAATTTTTTGGAATGAGCATCGAGGAAAGAGATGCTTTTTTTAATGATGAAAATGTCAAAAACTTTTTAAGCGAAGTTCGCACTGCGATTAAGGAAAAACGCGATATTAAAAATGTAGGATTGACGGTTCCTACACAAGTTCTAGGTCTGGTGCGTGAGAATGTGTTAAAATACAGCAAATTATATAATCGCGTAAATAGCGCTTATGTAAAGGGAAAAGGACGCGAACTTATTATGGGGACTGTACCGGAAGCAGTATGGACCGAAATGTGTGCAAATCTAAATGAACTTGATTTGATGTTTAATGATGTTGAAGTTGACGGTTATATGGTAGGTGGATTCTTTGCTATCTGTAGAGCGAAAATCTCGGATTCTGATATTGATTTAGCAACTGAAATCATTTCTGCATTAGGTCAATCAATCGGCTATGCTTTAGATAAAGCGATCCTTTATGGAAAGGGAATTAAGATGCCTTTGGGCGTTGTTACTCGTTTAGCACAAAAAACACAACCGGAAGATTATCCGGCTACTGCTAGAAAATGGGAAAATTTATCAATATCTAACATTAAAAAGATTACCGGATCCGGTTTGGAATTATTTAAAAATCTTCTTTTAGGCACATCTGCAATTAAAGGCAAGTATTCACGTGGTATTAAATTATGGTGCATGAATGAACAAACACATACCAGCCTTGTTGCTGAAGCTATGAACACGAATATGGCCGGCGCAATTGTTTCCGGTGTTGAAGGGAAAATGCCTGTAATCGGTGGTGATATTGTAGAATTTGACTTTATTCCGGACGGTGATGTTATTGTAGGATATTTTGATTTATATCTTTTGTCTGAACGCGAAGGAACAAGAATTGAAACATCTGATCATGCTCAGTTTATTTCTGACAGACGTATCTTTAAAGGATTGGCTCGCTATGATGGAACACCGGTGATCGCAGAAGCCTTTGAAGTTTTTAATATTGAAAATAAAGAGGTAACAACGGAAGTTTTATTTGCTGCTGATACTGCAAATCCTAGTGATTATCAGCTATCAGGTTTAACAATTGGCAATAATAAATTATTCCCATCATTTAAATCAGAAACAACCGATTATATGATCACAACCTCTAGTGCAACTTCTGTAATCAATGCAACAACAGCAAATCCTAAAGCAAAAGTAGTTATTAAAAACGGAGAAGCAACTGTTAATAACGGACAGTCAGCATCATGGAAAGAAGGCGTTAACGATGTAGAAATCACTGTATCTTACATGGGCAACACCAACAAGTACAATATTACAGTTACAAAAACAGCAGCATAGTAGGTAATTCTATATGGATGAAATCGAATTGCTGAAAAGGGATCTTCAAAAGCTAAATGATGTAGAAAACGAGTATTTAAAAGAATTGCTTGATGCTGCAAAAGATTTCATACTTGAAGAAGGTATCGTAGATGATGGAACTCAATCATACAAAATGATTAAGGTGCAGTATGCCGCCTATCTTTATCGAAAGAGGGCGGCACCTGATACCGTCATGCCTAGATTTTTAAGATGGGAAATGAACAATAAGTTGTTCTCACAAAAATCAAAATGAAAACATTTGATGATGGTTTGCTTACAATATATTGTGTAATTAATAATGCTGTAAAAGGTGATAAGCCAAGATTTGTATTGAAGGAAAAGTCAAAACATTATTTTCGATTTGAAACGATTAGTTATAACCGTTTTTATGCAGCTAAACAAGTTATGCAACAAATTGATAGCATGGTTAGTATTTGGCAAGATAGGACCATTCTTGCAGATGATGTTTGTATTATTGACGATACTGGAGAACAATTTAAGATATCTTTAGTGCAGCACACGTATGATGATGGATTAGGGATTACACGTTTAACATTGGAAAGGATTGATGAAGCGTATGAGTTTATTAACTAAGTTGAGAAAAATACGCGATGCTTTAAATGTTTTAGATGCTGATGTAGGGCATTATGAGCATAAAGGAAATAAAAAGAAATATATAGTTTGGTCTGAAGATGGGGAAGGAGATTCACTTGATACTGATAATGAAAAAGATATTCAAGTATTAAGTGGTACAGTTGATTTATTTACAAGAGATGAATATGATCCTCTCATCGACGCTGTTCAAGAAACTTTTGAAAAGAACGGAATATCATATAAATTGATTTCTGTTCAGTATGAGGAAGAGACAAAGTATATTCATTATGAGTGGCGTGTGGAGGTTTCCTAATGGCTAAAATGCAAGTAGAAGGATTAGAAGAATATACCTTAGCATTGGAGAGTTTATCAAATAATTCTGAAAAGATATTGAAGAAAAGTGTTTATAAAGGCGCAGGTATTGTTGCTGATGCCATTAAATCAGAATTAAGGGGTTTACCGATAGACAATTCATTTGGTTCAGAAGAAAATCAAATACGCGGATTATCGAATAAACAAAAAGGCGATTTAATTAATGGTATGGGAATTTCTCCAATTAAACATGATGGTGATTATATTAATGCAAAGGTAGGTTTTGATGGGTACGGAAGCATTCCTACCAAGAAGTATCCGAAAGGAGTTCCCAATCAACTAGTAGCAAGATCTGTTAATAGTGGAACTTCTTTTCGTAAAAAAAATCCTTTTGTTAATCGTGCAGTTAATAAAAGTAAAAAAGAAGCGCAAAAATTAATGGCAGAAGTAATTGATGAAGAAATTAAAAAGGAGTTGAAATAAATGGCAATTAAAGGTCTATCTAAGTTGGTAATGGCACCATATAATTTTGACGGTAGTAAAGTTACATTCACAAATCCGACTTTAACTGAAAAAATGGCAGAATATTCTATACAGATTAATCAAACGGAAGATAACCCTCTATATTTAGATAACGGCATAGCCGAAAATGATGCGGGTACATTTCAAAATGCCACCATAACTATTCAAACAGGCGATTTAACTCAAGAGAATTCAAAATTAATTTTGGGTGTGAATGTTAAAAAAGCTGTTCAATATAAAAAAGGAAAGACAGTAGATGAAACAATATTTGATGATAATAGAAAAACACAAATTTTAGGAACAGGCTTAATTGAATTACATCAGATTGATAATGTGGATCATTATAAAGCAATTTGGTTTCCGAAAGTAATGTATTCTATACCTAATGATGCAGCGGTTACAAGAGGTGCTCAAATTGATTGGCAGACAAAAGAATTGAGTGGTTCGGTTATGCGTTCTGATGAAGTTACTACAACTGTTGAAGAAGATGATGTATCAGTTGTTCACCCTTGGAAGCAAGAAGCTTGGTTTGATACTGAACAAGATGCACTTGATTATTTGATGTATAAGGGTGGAAAAGCTGTTGAACCTTAATCGACATTGAAGGAGGAAGATAAAATGCGTGAATTAAATAAGGCAACGATAGGGGATTATGTATATCCTCTATCTTTTTCATTATTTGCATCGCAAAAAATTGCTGAAAAATTTGGCTCAGTAAAAAAAGCAATGAAAATGTTAAATAAACCAAGCAGTGATGCAAAGCAAATTGCTTTAGTTTGCGATATAGCAGAGATTTTAATTCAAAATGGATGTTCATATTATAACGAATTTGGATTTATTCCTTGGGAAAATTCGCCATTAAACGAAAACGGGGAGTTAATACCAATTAGTGCTAAAAGGATATTATTATCTTGCAAGCAAAATCAAATTCAACAACTAGCAAATACGCTCAATAAGACACTATGTGATGATCAAGATAAAAAAATAACAACAAAGGCGCATAAAGATTCAAAAAAAAAGAAACATCATTGAGTGGAGATATTCACATTTATATGGAAGCAAGGGCAAGAATTGCAAATATCCCTTTGAAGCAGTTTTCATGTATGCCTTTTGGTGAATTATCTGATCAACTTGATGCATATTCTATTCTTCAAGGTTATGCGGACGAATGTGTTATAAATGATGAAAAATATATTCCGGATTTGAGGTGAAGTTATGGCGTACGATATTGGACCGCGTATTGGAATCAAAGGGGAAAAAGAGTTTAATAATCAAATTCAAAATATTAACCAAAATTTGAAAGTGCTTGGTTCTGAATTAAAAGCTACTACATCAAAATTTGAAGAAAATGCAAATAGCCAAGAGGCGCTGGTTGCTAAAAATAAAATATTAAACCAACAATTGGATGCACAAAAGCAAAAGTTTTCTATAATCGAAGCACAGATCGACAAAGAAAATAGTAAGCTCAATGATTTAGCGAATGCTTTGAAAAAGGCAACAAATGAATTTGGAGAAAATTCCGTTGAGGTTCAAAAAGCACAGAATGCCTATAATAAGCAAGCTGCGAATGTTGATAAATTAAAAGTAGGTGCAAATGAAACAACTACATATATCAATAAATTAACGCGGGAAATAAAAGAAAATGACACAGCTTTATCAGAAATCGATTCCGGGGTAAGAGATGCAGTTACTGGTCTTAAGAAACTAGGAGATGAGGCGAAGGATACTGCAAATGATTTAGATGATGTAAGTGATTCTGCAAATGGGATGTCAGAATCATTTGCAGGGGCATTTGCCGGCGGAGCATTGGCGGAACAAGCGAGTAATTTAGTAGGTGCAATGAAGGACGTAGTTGATGAGTCTAAAGAATACATGAAAATTATGGGTGCATTGGATTCTTCATCTGCACATGCCGGATATACTACTGAGCAAACTGCTGAAACCTATATGCAACTTTATGGGATTTTGGCAGATGATCAATCTGCTGCGACAACTACAGCTAATTTACAAGCATTAGGACTTGAACAAGATCAGCTTAGAAAAATCACAGAAGGAACGATTGGAGCTTGGGCAAAATACGGTGATTCTATTCCAATTGATGGATTGGCAGAAGCTATAAATGAAACTGTAAAAACCGGTATGGTTACCGGAAACTTTGCAGATGTATTGAATTGGGCCGGAACTAGCGAAGATGCTTTTAATGAAAAATTACAAGCAACATCTAGTACATCAGAAAGGGCAAAGATTATTCTTGATGAATTAGCTAATCAAGGATTAGTTGACGTATCAAAAGCATTTAGAGAAAATAATACCGCTCTTATTGAAAGCAATGAGGCAAATGTAGCTTTAAAGGAAAGCTTTGCGGAGTTGTCAGAAATGTTGCTTCCTATATTTACCATGATTACAGAAGCATTGAATTATGTTTTACAAGGTTTTTTAAATCTTCCGGAGCCGGTACAAAATTTTATTGTTATTTTAGGAGGTTTGTTAGCAATATTATCTACTGTTGCACCAATTATTATGGCAATATCAGCGGCTTCTACGGCATTAAATATTTCAATGATGCCGATTACTGCAACCATCTTGGCAATAGCTGCTGCTGTTGCTGCTATTATTGTTGTATTTCAAAATTGGGGAGATATTATGGAGTGGTTTGGTGCGCTGTTTACGAATATTACGAATTGGATCCATGAAAAATGGGTGGATTTAACTTCAGAAATTTCATTGCGATTTAAAAATGTAATGAATGATATTTCTAACATCGCTAATAATATCAAAAACATTTTTCAAGGGATTATTAATTTTATTGTAGGTGTATTTACCGGAAATTGGGCAAGAGCTTGGGAAGGTGTTAAATCGGTTTTCAGTAATATTGTAAGTGGAATAGCCAATATCTTCAAATCACCGATAAATTTTATGATTGATGGTATCAATTCGTTTATTCGTGGTTTGAATCGGATTAAAATTCCGGATTGGGTTCCTGTTGTTGGAGGTAAAGGATTTCATATTTCTCAAATTCCGAGATTAAAGGTTGGTATGGATTTTGTTCCAAATGATTTTTATCCTGCCTATTTAGATTATGGAGAAGCGGTTTTAACAAAAGAACAAAACCAAAAATTCAGAAAGATGGGCGGAGTAGAAGGAATGGAGCGCTTATATGATATGAAAAACAGGTATATACTTGATTCTGCGTATAAAGTAAATCCTATTCAAAATATAACGGTAGTGAATAATACTTACCTTGACGGCAAAAAAATTGCAGAAAATACTACTACGTATATTACAAAAAATCAGTCAAATAGAGCGTTTCAATTCGGTTAGGCGGTGATTCAATGTATGATATTTTTATTGATGGTATTTCATTGTATAGTCTAGGAATATATGTAATAAAGAGACCGGATTTTCCATCACCTAAAAAGAAATACAAAGAGGTGGATATTATCGGTATTGATGGAAAACTTTATCAAGATACCGGTTTATATGAGGATATGGATATTCAAATTGAATTTAATTACATGGGAGAAGTTGATTTATGGCATTCTATTTGGCGAAAAGCTAAGAAAATTCTTTTATCGCATATAAAAGAATTGAGTTGTTCTGATGATTCAGATATGTTTTATAAAATTAAAAAGGTTGAAATCGGAACAAATGAAAGAACATCATATCGTATCGGTAAATTTAATGTAACCTTTACTGTAGATCCATATACGTATCTTGTATCTGGAAAAGGAAGGCTTCCGCTTCTTGCTTGTTATAGCAATTTTTATGAAAAATGCAAGCCTATATACTACATTAAGGGTGAAGGACTATTAGAATTTTCTGTGAATGGAAAACATATAAGCGTTAATGTTGGTCAAAATTTAATTATTGATACGGATAGAAAGATATCCTACCGTGAAAATGGAATATTAAATAATGTAGCACTTTCCGGTGATTATGAGGATTTATATTTTGTTGAGGGAAACAACACAGTTGAAATTGTTAATGGAAATAATTTTGAAATTACAATTCAGCCAAATTGGAGGTGTATATAAATGGTACAGTTATATTCTCCTACAAATACGAATTATGAATTTAATGGTGATTATACTCTTTGTCCAATCAAATGCATATTAACTATGAAATTAGGGAATGAATGGTTATTGGAATTAGAAAATCCGATTGATGATAATGCAGAATTCATTGTAGATAATGCTGTAGTTTGTGTTAACACTCCAATCGGTAAAAATCAATTGTTTATTATCAATGAAACTAAAAAGAATGAAGGTACTGTGGTAGCAACTGCAGTGCCTATTTTATTAGCAAATGATGGTTATCATTTTGATACTAGAATTGTGAATAAAAACGGACAAGAAGCCGGTGATATATTATGCGCTGGTACTCCGATAAAATTTCATTCAGATATTACTAATGTAAATAGTGCTTATTATAATGAAATGAAATTAAATGCATGTCTTGGTGGAGATAATGATAATTCGTTTTTAAATCGTTGGGGTGGAGAAGCGATATATAAAAACTTTGACTTATACATGAACAAAAAGGCTGGCAGCGATAATGGAATAAGGGCAGAGGCAGGATTCAATCTTACTGGTATTTCCGAAAATGTAGTAATGACGGGTGTTGTTACAAGATTACGCCCAAAAGCATTTAACGGTTATCTTCTTCCCGATAATGAAACAGTAGATTCACCTCATATAAGTAACTATCTTCCCCGTAAATTTGCACCGACATCAATTGAATATAATGATATAAAGTTAGCTGTAGATGCACAAGAAGGAGATTCCGAAAAAGGGATAACAATCTGTGATACGATGGAAGATCTATATGATGCCTTGAGAAGTAGAGCATCAAAGGAATTTTCAGAAAATAAAATTGACATGCCTAGCATATCTTATGAAATTAGTATTGTTGATGTTTCTAAAACTGATAAATTCAGTGATATAAAAGAATTAGTGAAAGTTTCGCTAGGTGATACGGTACATGTAAAAAATAAGCGGTTAAATATTGAAACATCTCCTAGAGTAGTTGAAATTGTTTGGGATTGTGTTAATGAACAAATCGATTCACTTAAACTGGGAGATTATGAAGCTAACTTTTTTAATGATGTATCATCAATTACAAATTCAATCAACAAAGTTGTCGATACAAGCAATGATACGCTTATGGCCAATCGTATAACCGGTGTAATCAATTTGT
>OBXO01000941.1_pt1 | contig 16877 bp, 18 predicted proteins | sample 1501431 | NCBI WGS metagenome assembly OBXO01 (sample SAMEA2580163, study PRJEB22360) | human gut metagenome | biome: human gut; feature: human-associated habitat; material: faeces | place: Denmark | collected 2008/2010 | reverse complement strand
TTGGGGCGGAGGGGAAGATAAAGTCTGCGGATGCCGCCTAAATCCATCGCTGATTAGCGAGGGCCCTTACGAGCTTAGCAGCGCGATGCATTTCACAGAGCGGGAGCGTGCTCCGCAGACTTTATCTTCGCCCGCAGCCCCAAACCACGACAATCTTCCCCCGGGACGAAAGACTCATATACACCCCCACCACCCCGTCGCCCATGGTATTCTTAAGCAAGAACAGGAGGAATCCCATGAATAAAAATTATTTTACCCCTGAGCAGGTTCTGATGCTGCGAGAAAATCCTTACACCTACCAGGTGGATCAGTACCGGTTAGCGTTTACCAAAGAATTCAAGGAACTTTTTTATTCGGAGTACCAGACAGGGACGCTTCCTCGGCAGATCCTGGCAAAATACGGCTACGATCCCGCCGTTCCCGGTCAGCGTAGGGTATGGGGATTTCCGGCCATATCCGGGAGCAATACAACAAATATGGCGGTTTCCACGAAGGGAATGTCTCCTCCGGCAGGGCTAAATCGGCCTCTCTGCACTCTGGTATTCCTGCATCGGAAAAAGACGAACTCAAACACCTCCGGTACGAAGTGGATTACCTGAAACAGGAAGTTGCCTTTTTGAAAAAAATTTCCTCCATCAGAACCACAAGGAAGTAGGGGCATGGCTTATGAGTGATTCTTCCTGTGTATTCGAAATCATCTGTAACACCTTGCAGCAAAGCGGAAATGCCCTTTCGGTGAAAGAACTCTGTGCCACCGCCGGTGTTTCCAGGAGTGGTTACTATGCCTGGCTGAAAGCCGCTCCGAAAAGAGAGCTTCAGGAACAGAAGGACCGTGCGGATTTTGAACAGATTCTGACGGCTTACCGGCTCCACGGTTATGCCAAAGGGGCCAAAGGCATCTGCATGGCTCCCCACTTCATAAAGTGTCTTTGACAAAGGGGACAGTTCAGTGGAAACGTGATGTTCAAAATGACTGCATACCGGTATATCCCGGCCATGCAGTCTTACCAATGTTTCTATTCTATTCAATCTTGCCGATACTTGGAAAATAGCGGAAAAGAACCTTCGCAATTATCTTCTTTTTCGGCACGTAGGGGTCGTCCCAGGCCCTGGCGTCTCTGGAATAATTTCGGTTATCGCCCATCATCAGGTAACAGCCCTCCGGAACTTCAAAGCGGTCATCCTTCCATCGCATCTCTTCATGCAGATATGGTTCGTCAAGCGGTTCCGGAGAACCGTTAATATAGATTCTGCCGCCGGATATCTCCACCGTCTCACCCGGCAGTCCGATTACCCGCTTCACCAGTCTGGTTTCCTTTCCGGACGTATCAATCTTGTGATTGAAGATGACGATGTCGCCTCTCTGCGGATCCCCTGTTATATAGGCCAGTCTGGAACCGATGATCCTGTCCCCCGTCATAATGGTCGTCTCCATCGAATTGCTGGGCACCCGGCTGTTGGCAATAATAAAGGTATTAAGAAATAGCGCAATACCGGCTGCCGTCAGCAGGATAAAAAACCATTCACGAATCTCCTTTTTTAAGTCGAAAGTTTTCTCTTTCTTCTGTTCCTTGTTCTCCATTATGTCATCCTTTCTTTTTGTGGAACCGGCGCATTTTTCGTCTTCTGCCGTTTTGCCTTCTGTCAGCGCCGGAATGCATTTTTATTGATAAAGACTTTCGGCAGCCCTGAAATCAAAGCCAGGCCAATCACCAGATGCCCCTTTTCATTGTTAAACCTCCGGTTAAGCTCCAGCGCCATATCGTCATAGCTCTGTACCAGGGGCATGCATAATTCCTTCAATATCTGCCCTTCCCTGGTCAGGATGACTCCTTTGGACGTCCTCTTATAAAGCGCTTTTCCCAGTTCCTCCAGGATATTCATAGAAGTGCTCAGGACCTGCTGAGAGAGGAAGAGGTTCTCCGCGGTTCTCGTAAAACTGCCCGTCTCACATAAATCTAAAAAACGTTTTAGCTGCCTGATGTCCATAAAATCCACTCACCCCTTACGGCGCCGTTTGTCCAGCCGTGTTATTCATTATTCTACTATGCGGCAATATCTGAGTCAAGGTGAATGCAAACTGCCTGCGGGATCCTCATAACAGTTAGGCCTTAAATTCCGCAAGGTGTTTTCGCTGTTTTGAGAACGGTTAACAACCAGCCTTACAAACGGGGCATATTTATAAATCGGTTCCTTTCCCCATATTTTGACACGTTTTTCCCATATCTTAAGAAAAAGGACGGAATTAAGGGGTGGCACAAAAGAAACCGTATATGATATAATGTCCGCAGAGCGGGCATTATATCTGCGCATTACAGTTTCTGCGTTCACCGCAGAAATCTGGCGCTGTTTTCCGTCGGAGACTCATGTGAACGCCGTGAACATGATATAATGTCCGCAGAGCGGGCATTATATCTGCGCATTACAGTTTCTGCGTTCACCGCAGAAATCTGGCGCTATTTTCCGTCGGAGACTCATGTGAACGCCGTGAACATGATATAATGTGAACAGCCCTCCTGTGCCGGCTGCCGCACGCAATAATTCAGCAAATACCGAAACTTATTTAAATAAACAGCATTTTTTTACAAGGTGAATGAAAGATGAATCAAAAAGCATTTAAAACTTTAGAATATAATAAGATAATCGCACAGTTGGAGGAATATGCTTCCACACAGATTGGTAAAACATTGTGCCGTGAACTGGTTCCGTCCTGCAGCCTGGAGGAAATCCGCAGAAATCAGACGGAAACAACCGATGCCGCCACGCGTGTCCGAATGAAGGGCAGTCTTTCCTTTGGAGGAGTTAAGGATGTACGCGGCTCCTTAAAACGGCTGGAGATTGGAAGTTCCCTGAATATTATTGAGCTTCTCGCCGTCAGCTCTCTGCTGACCGTCACGGCCAGAGCCAAAGCATATGGCCGCCGGGAAGAATCGGAGCTGCCGGACGATTCTCTGGATGAGATGTTCCGCACTCTGGAACCGCTCACTCCGGTCAATACGGAAATCAAACGCTGCATCATATCAGAGGATGATGTCAGCGACGACGCCAGCCCGGGACTTTCCAAAGTCCGAAAATCCATGAAGATCATCGCCGGCCGCGTACACACCCAGCTCAATTCAGTACTCAATTCCAGCAGAGCCTATCTGCAGGAGGCTGTAATCACGATGCGGGACGGGCGCTACTGTCTGCCGGTTAAGTCGGAGTATAAAAATCAGGTGCCCGGCATGGTACACGACCAGTCCTCCACCGGATCCACGATTTTCATCGAACCGATGGCTGTCGTGAAGCTGAACAATGAGCTTCGTGAACTGGAAATCCAGGAAAAACGCGAAATTGAATTTGTCCTGACCGCGCTGAGCGGCGAACTTGTTCCTTATACCGGCACAATTGCCCTTAACCTGGAGCTTCTGGCCAAGCTGGATTTTATTTTTGCCAAAGCTGCCCTGTCCCGCCATTTTAACTGTACGGAGCCTAAATTCAACAACCGGCGGTACATCAATATCAAGGACGGACGCCATCCTCTGCTGGATCCGAAGCAGGTCGTACCAATCAACATTTACCTTGGGGATCAGTTTGATCTCCTGATTGTAACCGGTCCCAATACCGGCGGTAAAACCGTCTCTTTAAAAACAGTGGGCCTCTTTACCCTGATGGGGCAGGCAGGCCTCCATATACCGGCGTTTGACGGCTCTGAGCTGGCTGTCTTTGAAGAGGTGTTTGCCGACATCGGAGACGAGCAGAGTATTGAGCAGAGCCTCAGTACCTTCTCCGCCCACATGACCAACATTGTTTCCATCCTGGAGCAGGCGGACAGCAATTCCCTCTGTCTCTTTGATGAGTTGGGCGCCGGAACCGATCCGACCGAGGGCGCTGCGCTGGCAATCGCCGTACTCAGCTTCCTCCATAATATGAGCTGCCGGACCATGGCCACCACCCACTACAGCGAACTGAAAGTCTATGCGCTGACCACCCCGGGCGTGGAGAACGCCTGCTGTGAATTCAGCCTGGAAACACTGCGTCCAACTTACCGGCTTTTAATCGGAATCCCCGGAAAGAGCAACGCCTTCGCCATCTCAAAGAAACTGGGGCTTCCCGACTACATTATTGAAGATGCGAAAAAGCATATTGAACAGGAAGACGAATCTTTCGAAGATCTGCTGGCAGACCTGGAAGATAACCGCGTGACGATTGAAAAAGAGAGGGCCGAGATAGCCTCCTATAAAGAACAGGTCGCCATTTTAAAAAGGCGCCTTGAGCAGAAGGAGGAACGTTTCTCCGAGCAAAAAGATAAGATGCTTGAAAAAGCCCGTGAAGAAGCGCAGAGGATTCTTCAGGATGCCAAAGACACGGCGGATCAGACTATCCGCAGCATTAACCGGCTGGCAAAAGAATCCGGCGTGAATAAAGAACTTGAAGCGGAACGCAGCAAGCTTAGAAACAAACTGAGTGACGTTGATAAAAAACTGGCCGTGAAACCGGCTGTTCCAAAAAAAGCCGTATCAGCGAAATCACTGAGGCTTGGCGATACGGTACGGGTCCTTTCCATGAACCTGAAAGGCACGGTAAGCTCACTTCCGAACGCAAAAGGCGATCTTTACGTACAGATGGGCATTCTCCGTTCCCTGGTGAATATAAAAGATCTGGAACTGGTGGACGAAAAAACCATAAGCGGTCCCGGAATCCCGCAGTCCGGCCCCCGCAGTTCCGGCAATAAAAACGGAAGCGGAAGCAGCAAAATTAAAATGTCAAAATCCTTCTCCATCTCGCCGGAAATCAATCTGATTGGCATGACAGTTGACGAGGCCGTGCCGGCTCTCGACAAATATCTGGACGATGCCTATCTCGCCCATCTGCCTCAGGTAAGAGTTGTCCACGGGCGGGGAACCGGCGCGCTGAAAGCCGGAGTCCACAGGCATCTGAAGAGACTGAACTATGTAAAGGATTTCCGTCTGGGCGAATTTGGTGAAGGAGACACCGGTGTCACAATCGTTACATTTAAATAGAAATGTGCCGCTGTCCGCAGAACTGCGTATTTAACCGGTGCTGTAGACTGTGGCTAATATGGTAAACAGGGGGAATAAAGATGGCAGAGAAACAGCGTATCCTCATCGTCGATGACGATTACAATATTGCGGAACTGATTTCACTTTATCTTACAAAAGAATGTTTTGAAACGAGAATTGTTGGCGATGGGGAAGAAGCGCTGAAGCTTTTCCCTGTCTTTGAACCTAATCTTGTGCTTTTAGATCTGATGCTGCCTGGCATTGACGGCTACCAGGTCTGCCGGGAGCTGCGGGCCTCCTCCCAGGTTCCAATCATCATGCTCTCCGCCAAAGGGGAAATCTTCGACAAGGTGCTGGGACTGGAGCTGGGTGCGGATGACTATATGATTAAGCCCTTCGACTCCAAAGAACTGGTTGCCAGGGTTAAAGCCGTACTCCGCCGCTACCAGGCTGCTCCGCCGTCCGCGGCCCCAAAGCCAACGGATCAGCACGGCGACTTTGTGGAATACCCGGATCTGATCGTAAACCTTACCAACTACTCCGTCATTTACAACGGGCACTCCATTGAAATGCCGCCGAAAGAGCTGGAGCTTTTATATTTCCTCGCCTCCTCCCCCAATCAGGTATTTACAAGGGAGCAGCTCCTGGATCATATCTGGGGTTATGAATATATCGGTGACACCAGAACTGTAGACGTACATATCAAGCGTCTCCGTGAAAAAATTAAAGATCACGATAAATGGGCGTTGACTACGGTATGGGGAATCGGGTATAAGTTTGAAGTGAAGAGATGAGTTGGGTGAAGTTGGAGGACGCGTACCGGATGGGAGCAGAGCCGGTGCGGTAAAATTGGTTGGCTGAGTCTTCAGTCCCCAAAATTGCACATATTCCTCCGCAATCTCCTTTAAGATACTCTTTTCCTCTGTCTCTAACGCTTCGAATAATGTCATCTTTGTTTCCAGCTTATCCCCAAGCGTCTTTGTTCTCCAGATTCCGGCTATCCGGCCTGCCTTCAGGATTACACCGGGATTTCCGACCGTCTTCCAGACGGCTTTCTGCAGTGTCCGGTCTTCCAGGAGGACATCTCTGTCCTTTATATCGAGATACGGATCGTGGGCTCCGAGAAGTAGCAGCCTTTCTCCGTCAGCTTGGGAGTGTGCCGGCGCCTCCATATCATTCGACAGCATATAGCACGTTTTTTTCCTGTCTGAATCGGTTCCATCTCGTCTTTGGCCCTGCTCCAGAGCCGCCGGGCCTGCTGCCCGGAGCAGCCCAGCCACCCCATGAAGGAATCTCTGCTGGACGGGCCGTAGCAATGCAGAAACTTTCGCACGAGTTCCCTTTCGCACTCTTTCCTGGCTTCCGGTTCCTCTGTAAACGCCAGTTCTTCCGGTCTGAGGCCCGTCCAGTTTTGAAAAGAGGTAAAGATCGGGGTTATCCCCTGCCTTCTCCCAAACACAACGAGGGATGAAAAGGAACAGGGACAGAGCTGGAAAGAGACGGCGGCGCCGTCAGGAATACGCCGCTTCGGTCTGTCGGAAAAACGAGAGGAACACCGCGGACACTCCATGCCTGAAGCAGTATCTTTTTCTCGTACAGGGCATCGTGCAATATGGGCAGCGAACATCCCTCCAGCCGGTTGAACATGGCCGTCTCCCATGCCCCGGGCGGGGAATTCTGTACGCCGCAGGCGCCTGCCGCATCGGCCAGTCCCGATAACGGCAGCTTCTTCTCCAAATGGTGGGCCTTAAGGCGGTAGGTCCTGATATTTTCTGTCTCTATCTTCATCGGTTCTCCTCATCCGGTTATTTATCTTTCCTGCGCCTGAATATTCCTTTCTTCTTTTCCTGCCCCTCTTCCTGTATATCTATTTTATTCCTGTTCGCCTGTATTTTAACCGCCCACCATACAATAACCAGCAGGGCCAGGCAAAGTATAATCACAGGACTGTAAGAAATCACCATGACAAACAGATTTGTAAGCGCAGTGCCGACATTCTGCAAATTTTCTGAAAATCCTCTCCGTATACGGCTGCCCACCGTCTCCTCCTCTGTCGGCGTAAGTAAAATCACTTCCTCGACATAGAGATTGACCATACTGTAGGATACCTGATTCTCCATCAGGCGGAGCTGTGATTCATAGGACTCTAACTGGTAGCGTATCTCAGAAAGCCTGGATTCCAGTGTGATAATTGCTTCCGTCGTATCGGCCTTCTCGAGCAGCACCCATAAGCGCTCCTGCTCCATTAAAAGCGTCTTCTTCCTGCTTTCCACATCGGCATAACTGAGTGTGACATCCTCCACAGACTCCTGCTTATTCGTCACATTCCCGTTAGCCTCCACCTCCGTTATAAAGGCAGACAGATGATCGGACGGAATACGGGCCGTAATCCGGGCGCTTTTCCGGCTTCTTTCGCCGCCATAGCGGATACTGCTGCCGGAAATATCCGAATTTTCGATGTAACCGTCAAGCTCCGTCACCTTTTTGTTAATGCTCTCCATCAGCTCGTCAAACTCCATGGTCTCCAGATTCATGGAAACGGTTCTGATTAATTTCCGCTTCGTATTTACCGGCTGTATTCCCCCGGAAGAGGAAGTCATACCGGAAGGCTTTGCTGTTTCAGACTTATAGTCCGCACTCCCCGGCGCCATACCGCTTTCCTCATTATAAATCATGTCCTCCCGCGCCATACCGGCGCTGGTTTCGGCTGCTGCCGCAGGGGAGGACACGTTTTTACCGCACGCCGATAATAGCAGACAGACGGCCAGCAGCAACAGCAGTCCCCTGTTCTTTCTGGTGTTTCCGATTTCTTTCATAATATCTCCTCCTGTTAAAGCTCTTACACAGCCGCCAAAAGCCCCGGAAATCCGTTATTGGGCTGACAAAGGCTGCCGCATTCTTTATAGATTTCATATTTCTTTTGCATATTTATTCCTTTTCCGCTATCTATTTACTGAAATTTTATCATGTAAAACATTTCTTTTCAATGAATTTAATAGAATTGTCAGAAATAAACGTTAATATTAAGCTACGATCCGCAGCACAGCCCTGTTACCGCTTACCGGCACCTGCCAGGTTTGAATCTTTCCGGATCTGCCGGACGACAAATGCCAGTGTGTATACTGCCATAAACCCTGACACAGCCGGTGCAATTGAACCAATCAGCAGCAGATTATCGGGACAGCGCGTAAATACCAGCCAAATGAGCGGCATTCTCAGCACCAGCGCGCCAAAGCAGCAGCTTATCATCGTAAACACGGTTTTTGCCCTTCCGTTCATATAACCATTCAGGCAGAATACAAAAGAAACAGCAAGGTAATCATAGCTGCAGGCCCGGAAGAAGGGAATTCCGGCCCTGATTATATCAGGATTCCTGTTAAAAATTCCTATCATCGTCTGGGGTGAAATCTGAGCCCATAAGAAGAAGACGGAGGAGGCGAGAATAGCAAAGCCGATTCCGGCAACCAGCGATTTCTTCGCTCTCTCCAGTTTCCCCGCGCCGTAATTCTGCGCCGTGATTACCGCCAGGGCGCTGGCTATGGAGGTGGCCGGAAGCATTGCAAACACATCGTATTTACTGGCAATACCCACCGCCGCCGCCGTGCTGACGCCAAGCCGGTTTATAACCGACGTCAGATACAAAAATGACAGCCGGACCATGCTTTCCTGAAATGATATGGGAATCCCGACACAGGACAGTTCCTTTAATCTGCCTTTATCTATCCGCATATTACTGAGCGTGAAGGTAAAAAGGAACTTCTTTTTGTTCAGATAGATAATGGAAACTATCATGCTGACGGCCTGTGACAGAACCGTGGCCAAAGCCGTCCCCGCCACTCCCATATGTAAATATTTGACAAACACAAAATCCCCGATAATATTCAGAATACAGGACAGAGCCACAAAGTACATCGGCCGCCTGGAATCCCCGTATCCCCGGAGAATCGCGCTGATGGCATTATAACCGCAGATAAAAAAGATGCCGTAAAAGCAGATTGTAACATATTGTTTTGCCAGTGCAGCCGATTCGGCCGGAGTCTGTAAAAGCGCCAGTATCGGATCGGTAAAAATCAGCATCACTAACGTAAGCGCGACTGCCACGGCAGCAAATACGGACAGAGTGGTTCCGATTGTCCTTCTTGTCTGTTCTTCATCCCGCATGCCCGTATATTTTCCTACCAGGATTGTGCCTCCCATCGTTAGGCCGGACACCAGATTTGTAATAATCTGGGTCACCTGAGTTCCGGTGGATACAGCCGCCACACTTTCGGGGGAACAGTACCATCCCACCACCATCAGATCCACAGCCCCATACAAAGCCTGGATCAGGTTTGCAATCAGAAATGGAACGGAAAAGGCCAGCAGGGCATGGAATACATTGCCTTCCGTCAAAAGATGATCCTGTTTCATAAATAAAATACTCCTTTCGTTAAAAACAAAATAAACCCTCCAGCAACTGGAGGGTCAATACTTTTTCATAACTTTCCTTCACGTTCTTAACCTGTTCCGTTATAATCTGATATACCTTTTCCACATCCGGCACATCCTCAAGATAGAATATCGGCTCCCGTTTTTCTCTCTGCTAAAACGGCATTCTGATCCGGCAGTACACCAGACTTATCTCAACCGGTTCCCTGCCGAATGTAATCGTTCCCGTTCCGTCACGGTTTACAGACCGGTTCACCACCGGGATTTTCTTCAGCAGAATATAGTCGGCATTTTTACCCTGACGCCTGAGAATCCTTTTCGTGGTCACAATATAATCCGTATTGCGTTTCATTGCCGTCTGCAAAGTCATTCTCCTGACTTCTCATTGATTCCCCCCCTTACGCTTTCCCACCGGAATCTGAATCTCCGTCACATACTGCCCCACGTCATCGGTAAAACCGGCATCTATCAGCGTCACCTCAACCGAATCCCCCAGACAGTCATATCCCTTTTCTTCCATATAAGTGAGCAGTCTTTTGTAATATTCGGCCGCGTCTTTATGCATACCTGAGAACCTCACCGCCAAATACCTCCCTTCCGGAAGGAACTGTTCGGCACCGCGGCAGGAGTCACCGTCCTCCAGGAATACAAAAATTCCGGAAAAGTTTTGAAACCGACGTTCCAAAAGATTGGCTTTAGAAATGGCAACGCCTACCTTGCCCAGGAAAATAGCCGGCTCTGTCAGGCTGCTCAGTTCCAGTTCCCGGATCGGATATTCCAAATCCTCCTCCAATTGAATTTCCTTCCGCAGAAAGACAATCCGGCGTTTTTCACAGTGAATTTCCCGTATCTCTCCGGTCGGAGTACGAAGAGCATCCTCCAGGGCAGCCAGCCTCCGTTCCAGCTTCCTCTCAATCCTGAGGAGAGCGTTTATCTTTCTCCGGGTCTCCAGCTTCTGTTCTTCCATCAGAAACTGGAGACTCCTGACGTCCCTCTTTTCAAAAAACAAGGCTATACTCTTTAGCGGCATATCAAGAGCTCGCAGATACTTAATGGAATTCATCCGCTCAAACTGTCTTGTGGAATAATATCGGTATCCCGAATCCGGATCCGTCGTCTCCGGACACAGGATACCGATTTCATCATAATAGCGCAGCGTGCGGATATTCACCCCAAACAGCTTTGCCATCTCTCCTATTGTAAAAAGTTCCTCCATCTCCTGCCTCCAGCGTTTTATCGTCTCTTTTAAATTTAATGGCTGGGGGAGTAATTGTCAATTTGAATTAATTAAGTTGTGAATTCTTACAGTTTTATTTCAATATTTTAAATGTTATAATCAAATATTGACTTTAATTATATTAAATATTATACTAAATATTATTAAATTATTTAAATTAAGGAGGGAAACATCTATGGCAATTGAAATTATACCGGACTGGATGGCTAATCTGGATGATGAAGATGTGACTTTTATTAAAAAGTTCATTCTGGCCTCCGGTTCCCTGAAGGAGATCGCCTCCCAGTACCATGTGACCTATCCTACAGTCCGGCTGAGGCTGGATAAGATTATTCAGAAAATCCTGATCAGCGAGGACACCGCGGCAGAGCCTTATATCGCTCTGATTAAACGCCTGGCGCTCAATGAGAAGCTCGATTTTGACACGGCGAAACTTTTGATATCCGAATATAAGAAGTTGAAAAAGGAGGAAACATAATGGCTATCGCATCCTATATGATTATTGTAATCCTGCTGTTTTACGGGGGTATCCTCTGGCTGCAGTTCTTTCTGTCCAGAAAGCCGAACCGCTGGCTGGGGCTTATCCTTCCCCTGATCTCTTTCCTGTTTTCCCTCCAGGCCCTTCTGGGAATTGCCGCCTACTCGACCGTGCGCACCTCAGTTACCACAATTATGGAAAACGGAACCTCCTATACAACGGAGGATGTGGTCGTCCCTCCTGAGAAAAAAGACACAGGACAGCTTATCGCAACTGCTGTCTCCGTATTTATTGAATACAATATACCGACTGTGATTCTGCTCGGAATCTACGCAGGCTGCCGCAGCAGAAGAAAGAAAAATATGGAACTGGAAAAAATGAATATTCAAGACCTGAAATAAACGGATGGCACGCCATTATATGCAAAAGCCGGGCAATGCTGTCCGGCTTTAAGTCTATAAAATCAATCCTGTTTATTTTGTATACGTCAAATATTTACACTTTCAAAAGTTCTAAATCCCACCCAATCCGTCTGCATTGATCAACTGCTTTAGTAATGCCCTGAAATAAGATGATATACTCATCCGTTAACTCATGAGAATTTTCCTGTTCTATAAACGCTCTTTCGGCCAGAAGCTGCAGCTTACTTAAGAAATCATTTAAATTTTCAACCTCCAAGCAGATATCTGATAATTGTTTTTCTATTTTTTTTTGTTTTATTTTCATTAGAAATTTTCCTTCTTAGTTGTATTTAATACCCAATAACTCACCGCTACTTTTCTACCATATTAATCATGCGCATCAATTCCAAGGCACTTCTAAAATGCACCGTAATCCCTGTTGTAAGTTTTCCTCTCACGCTTCCCTGCAAGCTGGCGTTCTGCCTATATTTCACATAAACCACAAGCAATTCCTTAGCATTTACTACTCGTTCATACTCTATGCGTCCTATACCGCCTGCTATCCTATTTTGTCCAGGAGTGCTGGAACAAGATTCTCTAAACTTCTCTTCCATCTCCCTGGATAAAAAGCGCGGTTCTGTTATCGCCTGCGGAGTATTCAGCCAACTGCATATCTGATCTATTTTTAATACCATATCTCCAATACCATTAAACTGAATATTTTCCTTGAAATTATGATTGTAAATATCGCCATATACCCCATGGTCCGACACACCGTAGATACAGAGCAGCACAATAACAGCTCTGTCAGCCTTATCTGAATCTTTAAGCTGCAGTGTTCCTAATCTATTATTCAATATTCTTACGCCATCCCTTCATTCCACGCTTACATGTTCTTTACGAATCTTCTTTTCATTTCTTATGTCTCCCTAATCAGCAATCTTATAATCTCTTTGCTTAACTGTTTCTCCAGCTGTTCTTTACTTGATACGATGATGACACTCTCTCCTATTTTCTCATTCTTTTGTTTCTCTTCCAAAAAGAAAACTTTTGTGTGATTGAGAGTTTTGGTAACGGTTTTGACAAATTCATCATATTTCTCTTCCCCAAAATGATCCGACACCAAAATCAAATCCAATCCACCTGGCACAAATTTCATTCCATGAAAGATAACAGACGAATCTTTTGTCAGTGTAATCCCCAAATTATAATTCGTTTTATCGATAAAATCATACAAAAAATTACGACAATCCCATAAAATCTTATCATCATATGCCAATACAGCTATGTTTATCCTCGCTCCACCAACTGCCTTAAACTGCATTCTATTTCTCCCTAAATCATCCAGCTTTCATTTTTTCCTCATCTATCTTTAAAACAGTCCCACATCTTCCGGGGAAATCGCATAAATATTATTGGAAATCTGTAGAATATTACCATTTCGACTATAAATGGCCCCCGAAAGAAAATCCACAATTCGCTCCTTATCTTTTTCTTCTGCCTGCTCAAAATATAGGATCACTGCATCTCCGTCTAAAAATCTGTCGCATATCTCCTGAACATCATCCATCGTCTGCGGCTTATAAGTTACAATATTTAAAAGAAAATCGCCTTCCGTAATGTTTCCAAAAAAGCCGTCTTCGTCTTCCCAGTTCCCATCGTTATCCCCATAGCGCCACAGATTAAAACAATCCATTATCTTGTTCAACATGATTTCAGACACCGCCTTATGTTCAAACCAACTGAGAAGATATACAGTAATTTGGGCTTAAAAATCATTACTTCCTTCTCTATTGCAAACGAAAACATGTGGTTTGCTCCTACCTCCGTTTATGTGGATTATATTCTGTCACTTGCCATTCACTACGTTTTTCAGATTGGCCCCCGCTCTAAAAACAGGAGCTTTTCTGCCCTTTATTTTCATAGCCTCTCCCGTTTGGGGATTCCGCGCTATTCTGGCCTTCCGGTCTGCTACCCGAAAAACACCAAATCCAACCAACTGGACATTTCCTCCGGACGATAATTCCGTATGTATCACATTCATCAATCCATTCAAAGCTTTTTCGCTCTGTCTCGTTGTCAGTCCGCTTTTTGCCGATATGCTGTCGACTAATTGTTTCTTATTCATTTTATAACATGCTCCTTTCTCACAAACCTCACAATTTTTTTCGTAAAATCCAATCAATTTCCCTTTCAAGGTACCGTTCAATTTTTTCCTTTTTTCCAAATGAGAATACCTTCTTTTCATACACTTCCGGTACCTCCCATGTTCCCAAAAAGAAAACCTTTGCACGGCTTCTGCGCCGTTCCAACCGCTCAATAAATGTCCGATATTGATACTGACTAAATGGATCCGCTACGATAATAATATCCGGCTTTCTGCTAAAAATACTGATACTCTGAAATAGCGCCTCTTTGCTCTTTGTAAGGACCACCTCTATTTTAAAATGGTTACGCTCCGCAAAATTGTACAGCATATCCCTGTAATCCCATAGGACATCACTCTTCCCAGACAAAACGGCAATATAAATACAGCCTTTGATTAACCTTGGAAACACATTTCACCCCCGTGTTTTCTGCTATACCATTTCCAAAAACAATCTTGTTTCTCACTCGTTTCCTATTTCTTAAACAAGCATTGGGGATGCTACTAATAGCAGCACCCCCAGCTAAAATCTCATACCTGAATCAGATAGTTTCTAATGTTTTTTGCCATCCCAGACACCATTATGATCTACAAAGTGATTGTCTGGCGTCATCTCGTTCTGATACATGGAGCCGTAAGGTCTTCTGTTGTGATTGTCATAATACCAGTAACCGTCTTCTTTCTGGAAATAGGTCTGTTCCGGGACCAAAGAAGCTTCTGTGAAGTAGTAGTTCTTTCCCGACAGGGAAACCCAACCATCCCGCATTGCGCCTGTCGTTTCATCCAGGTAATACCACTTTCCATCCATTGGTTCATGGTACCAGCCCTTATGGAGAATACCTAGATTTCCGTCTGATACTGCGTGGGTATGATACCACTTTCCATTCTGGCTCTTAATCCAGCCAAACTCCATGATTCCATTTGCATCAAACTTAAACCAGCTGAATCTTCCTTCCTCATCTTTTGCATAGGGATTTCCTATGAACATCCAGCCATTTTTTACCATTACACCGGAGGAGGTTGTATAGGTCCATTTATGGGTCGTTTCATCCACCAGGGTCCATGTTCCCCGAATTGAGCCTGTAGTTACATTCATATCCGGATTCGCATAGATTCTGTCATTGCTCGCATTACTTCCTTTGGAACCGGAGCCTCTGCCAGAACTTCCACCGGAATGTCCATTTCCTGAACCGTCTGGCTTGCTTGGCTTTGACGATTCCGGTTTTACAGTTACAGGAACCCTGACTTTGTCCTCGGAACCATCTGGATACGTCACAACGATAATAGCAGTATAATCCTTTGTTTTGTCTACATCACCGGGGGTTTCGTCACGATAGTCCGTACTATCCGGAAGTTCATCCTTATTTTTTATAGCATCTTCCGGCTTAAATGTTCCCCCCTTATCTATAACGATAGGATTTGGTTTCGGTTCATATTTATTGGCATCTGTTTCGTCCGCCTCATCAGGAGTTGCTTTTTGGGGACGTACTGTAACCGGAACCTTTACTTTATCTTTGGAACCATCCGGATAGGTCACAATAATGATGGCCGTATAATTCTTTGATGTATCAACACTATCTGGTGTCGCGTCACTGTACTCCGTGTCTTCTGGAAGTTCATCCTTATTCTTAATGCCATCTTCCGGTTCAAACGTTTCTCCCTGGTCTATAATGATAGGATTTGGCTTCGGTTTATACTTACTGGCATCATTTTTTTCTGCCTCGCTATCCGTTGCCTTATCCGGTTCACTAGGTGTTGCCTGGCCAGGTTTACCGGTTTCTGCTCCATCTTTAAGAACACGTATCGGTACTGTTAATTCTTTGGTAGAACCATCCGGATATTCAATTTCTATTCTCCCTTTGTATTTTCCAGGCCTATCAAGATTCACTCCATCCTCTCCGTACTCCGTGAGATCCGTTACTATCGTGCCTTTCGGCAGTTCATCTTCCAGATTTGCAACATTATCCGTCAAATCAGCCGATTCACCCACATAAATAATTTCCGGTACAACTTCAGGATCATATTTCTCTGCGTCAGGTTTCCTTTTCTTTATCGTTACTTTAACCGTTTCCGTTTCGCTGGAACCGTCTGGATAAATCACCTTAATTGTTCCTGTATAGTTTCCAGGGGTATCCGAGTCAATATCACCTTTTGGCGTTACATCTTCTACCACGGTACCGGCAGGAAGATTATCTATATTTTTTACATTGTCAGTTAAGTCATAGGTCTGACCCTCTTCAATCACCTCACGCTTTGTCTTTGGCTTATACCTATCTGCATCTGTCTTATCAACTACTGTCACAGGCACTTCAATAGTTTCTTTGCTGCCATCCGGATAAGTGACTTCCACTTTTCCAATATGATCTCCCGGTTTAGAAGTATCAATCGGATTTTCTGTTACATCTTTCACTTTTGTTCCTGTTGGCAATTCATCCAGGTTCGTCACATTGTCCGTAAGATCGACCGTGCCGCCCGGCTTAACTATTTCTTTTTCCACCTCCGGCTCATACTTATCAGCTGCTGTTTCATAATTCAGCGTAACTTCCACTTCATCAAAGCTGTCATCCGCATAGGTTACCTTTACTTTCACTTTCTGATTCGTTCCAGTGGCAGGAATTTTTCCCACTACCTCTTTGGTTTTCACCATATCATCAGGCGCGGTTGTCGTTACCTTTCCTATGATTTCATCTGCAGTAGCGGTTTCTCCGTATGCTTTATCCAGGGTTCCTCCGGTTGCTTCATAGAGCTGTGCATCCGTTTTAGCATCTTTAATCTGTACGTCCACCTCTACCTCATCCGTCGTCTGATCCGGATAAGTAACCACAATGGTCCCTTTCTGCGTTCCAGGATTTGTCGTATCAACCGGCTGTTTCCATTCGTAGGTTGTACCTGCCGGAAGGTCGGTCTTGTTTTTAATTCCATCGGATGCTTCCGGTGTCCCGCCCTTTCCTACGGTCACTTCCTGCCCCACAGGGGCGTACTTTTCGGCTGCGGTTCCATAATTCACCGTCACTTCCACTTCATCAAAGCTGTCATCCGCATAGGTTACCTTTACCTTTACTTTCTGGTCCCTGCCTGTTGTCGGAATGGTTCCCACTACCTCTTTGGTTTTCACCTTATCATCAGGCGCGGTTGTCGTTACCTTTCCTATGATTTCATCTGCAGTAGCGGTTTCTCCGTATGC